>Ga0164297_10001593_pt1 | contig 23806 bp, 18 predicted proteins | sample GEODES058metaG_FD_113539 | JGI IMG/M metagenome (GOLD analysis project Ga0164297, IMG submission 113539) | Dystrophic lake water microbial communities from Trout Bog Lake, Wisconsin, USA - GEODES058 metaG | ecosystem: Environmental > Aquatic > Freshwater > Lake | place: USA: Trout Bog Lake... | reverse complement strand
CCATAGGTTACATCAAAATTGTTCGCTTGCTCGAAGCGTTGAAAACCCGGAGTAGATAATCTCATCATTATCTCACCCAATGTTACTACTGTTTTACTCATTGTTTTTATTATTGAAAGTGTAAAAAGAAATAAGAAGTATGAAATATGAAGTATGAGTTAAGAATATTTCATACTTCATATTTCAAATTTATTTAAGCGTTGCTATCGGTGCCGGATCCATATCCGTAAACTCTTTGTTTTCACCTGCCATTGCCCAGATAAATCCGTAATTAGAAGTTCCTGTTCCAAAGTGCATAGACCACGGTGCAGAAATTACTGCTTCGTGATTTGCCATAACCAGATGCCTTGTTTCTTGTGGTTCGCCCATTATGTGGAATACACGGTGTGCTTCTGCAACATCAAAATAGAAGTAAACTTCCATTCTGCGGGTATGCGTATGTGGTGGAACAGAATTCCAAACACTTCCTGGTTCCAATACAGTCAATCCCATTACCAACTGGCAACTTTGAATGCCATCGTTATGGATGTATTTGTAAATAGTTCTTTTGTTTGAAGTAGAGATATCGCCCAAATTAACAGGAGCAGCTTGAGCCTTTGTGCAACTAGCATTAGGATAAGCGTGGTGTGCTGGTGTTGAAATCAAAAAGAAGCTTGCTGGATCATTTGCATTGGAAGAGCTAAAACGTACTTCTTTAGTGCCTTTACCCAAATAAACTGCTTCTAGTTTTTCTATTTCATACTTCACTCCATCAGCTTCTACCGTACCTTTTCCTCCAACATTGATGATACCAATTTCTCTTCTTTCCAAAAAGAAATTAGCCTTCAATTCTGGTTCATTAGGCAATTCTATTTTCTTGCTCACAGGCTTTACACCACCAATAATTACACGGTCGTAATGCGAGTAAACCAGTTTAAGCACATCGGCTTGTGTTAATTCTTGCACAAGGAAGTTCTCACGCAATTCTTTTGTTGACATTGTAGCCGTCTCTTTCGGGCTATTTTGAAATCTTATTTCCACTTTAATTAGTTATGAGTTATAAAATATGAGTTATGAACTTAATTATGAGTTATGAAATATGAATGATGAGTAATCTGTTATGTTCTAAAACTCATAACTCATCATTCATAACTCATAACTACCTTCCCATCCATCCACCATCTACCGTCAATATCGTTCCATCTACATAGTTAGAAGCATCCGAACTTAAGAAAACCACCGGGCCTTTAAAGTCTTCTGGTTCGCCCCAACGTCCTGCTGGTATCCTTCCCAAAATAGATTTGCTTCTTTCTGCGTCTTCTCTCAATGCCTGGGTATTATCTGTAGTAATATAACCTGGTGCAATACCATTTACATTCACCCCTTTGCTTGCCCATTCGTTAGCAAATGCTTTTACCAAACCACCCACGGCCGATTTACTAGCAGCATAACCAGGCACATTGATGCCCCCTTGGAAAGTGAGTAAAGAACAAGTAAATACAATCTTTCCCTTTCCACGGGCAATCATGTCCTTACCAAATTCGCGGGTAAGGATAAATTGCGCATTCAGGTTTATGTTGATCACTTTGTCCCACATTTCATCTGGATGTTCAGCTACTGGAGTACGAAGGATGGTACCTGCATTATTAATCAATATGTCTAATGCCGGCTCATTGGCCTTCACTTTAGCTATAAAAGAATAGATAGAATCCCTGTCACCAAGGTCGCATTGATAGGCTTTGAAGGTTCTACCGGTTGCGGTTACTGCTTTTTCTACCTCGCTTCCTACAGCTGATAACCTGCTGGATACACCAACAATGTTGGCACCTGCTTCTGCCAAACCAACGGCCATTGCCAAACCAATACCGCTGCTGCAACCAGTAACAAGGGCTGTTTTGCCTGATAAATCGAAACTGTTTTTAATGCTCATTTTATATACGTTGAATGTTTTTCGGAAAATTGAATGGATACTATTGACGGGGTAATATTATATACTCGGTTTGTCAAAATAAAGTTTGTTTTAAAAATGTCGCAATCGTTAAGTAGCAATTTTGTAGCCTTCATAATTTCATCTTTTGAAGCAACAGCGCAAACATATTAAGAAACACCAACTAAAATGCTGATTTATTTTATTTTTTTAAATTAAATCCTTAAAAAAACAGTTATTTTTTTCAATAATCAAATCGCAATCGTTATCGGCTTTCGTTCTTTTGCTTTTAAAAAACACAAAGTGGTATTTAAACAAAAAGTACAGCTCCGCCTTTTATACAGTCAACTGCATTGGGCTGTATTCCTTTGCCGCATCTGCTTTTATTATTTCTCTTGCAATAAGTTCTTACAACACCTTCGTACCTTAGTGGCAAACCATTCCCCGCCTTTCCCATCATCCTGCAACAATGGGAACATAAGTTGGTCAGTTAATCACTAAACCTTCTCAATCGCTTCCTGTCTTTGTTTCTATTGTATTTACTTTTTTAAAATAATTCATTGATGAAAAGAACGCTCTTGCTTGTCGTTGCAACCCTTGTGATAGTGGTTGTAGGCTTTGGTCAGTATGTAAATAATCTATCCCCATTTGCGGATAAACCTTGTGATTCATATAGTAATTATAGGGATGAGAACGGCAAACCGGGAGTATTGATTTGGGGCAATGCAAACCCAAAAGATTTTGGAAACCGCCCTGTTACCTTTAATTATGAAGGGGTGCGCAAGGTGAACCAAGTGCCTGCGCCGGGTGTGCATCCACGCATCTATTTTGGGCCAGATGACTTGCCTGAAATAAGAAAGAACCTCAAGGAAACCCAATGTGGACAGGCTTGTTGGAAGAACATATTGTCGTGGACGGAGATGATGAAGGGGAATTATGATGATAAGAAAGAGTATGCACAACCCGATGTTTGGAAAGGTGAATTTGGGGGGTTGCATGGAAGGGTGCCGCTGTTTAGGTTGGGTATCCAACGGGTGAAAGGACACGAATACAATTATAATCCATTGGCGAAGGCTGTTTATGATGGATTGGCGAATGGCACTGCCACTTCTTTCCCCGAGTTTTATTGGGATGCTTTCTCGTTGGAAGCCTTTAGGTGTCTGATTGAAGATGATAAGGCAGGGGCTGAGAAACTGGCGAAAGCGGCAATCACTGCCTTGAAGATTGATGTTGCAAAGAGGGATTCTATTCGCGCAGCAAAGAATATTACCAAGCCAAATGAGCAACCTATTGGACGATTCCAGTTGGCATTTACGTATGATTTTATCTTTAATTGGCTAACGCCTGAGCAGAAGAAGGCAATGCACGATGAGCTTGCCGAAAACACTTGGAGCCACGACAACTATGGCACGTTCAATACTTCGGAGTCTTCCAGAAGCAACTGGGCTACGTTCTCTTATTGGTTGTTTGAGGTGTTGGCTATTGAAGGTGAGCCTGGTTTTAACGACCTTAAAGTAAAAGGTATGTACAGAGGCTGGCACAATTTAATGACGTATGGTTGGTTTCAATCGGGGGCAACCTTTGAAGGGGAAGCCAAGAATCAGTTGGGTATGGATGGCATCATAACCTTCGCAAAGCGCACACAGATGTATGGTTTCGAGGACATTTCTGGGCATCCTTATTTGCAGGCTTATGCAAAGAACTTTTTGCCGCATAGCATTATCCCGCAGGAAGATGGCTTTATAAAATATGATTTATTAGGGGGCTGTCACGGTAAGTCGGGCGGGGCAAATATCAGTGATTTGTTGGGGTTGAAGTATATGTTTCCGGATGATAAAAAGATAGATTGGGTGTATCACAAGGGTATGCACGACGATTATAGCAACGTGCCTGACCGACCAGATGGATATTTCAATGCAATTTTGTTCTTTGCCATCTTCGCTACGGACTTTGATAAAGACAATAATGACCCATCGAAGCTGAACCTTGGCAACACCTTCTTTTGTGGCGAACGTGCGCTGATGATGACCAGAAGTAGCTGGTCTACCAAGGATGCTTTGATGCTGAACCTACATACCCGTCAGGCAAATGGAGGACATCCTTCTGCGGATAGAAACGCTATTATGGTGGCTGGTGCAGGCAGGGTTTGGAGTCCTATTCAAGGAGGACGTGCCTTTGATAATTACAAACAAAGTGTGGTGGTGATTGATAAGCATCCGCAAGATGAACACACGCCAGCTTCGATGGTGGACTTTAAGGATGAACCCTTCGCCACGTTTGCAGTTGGCGATGCCAAATATGCTTGGGATTATAACAACAAAGAACAAGAGCGGAAGAAGGGATATTATACCGTTGCCGATGTTCGAGCAGGTAAGGTTGAGATGCCCAAGACAGGCAATTGGGAACTAGAACCTAATACAGTGAATCATTTTAGTTACCTCAAATTGCCATACAAATACCTCGATGTTCCCCGCAGCGAAACCCCGCATTGGATATTGCCAACAGGTGCTGTGCGTCCTTTTTTGCGTCAAGTGAATTATCCGGTGATAAAAGCATTCCGCACGGCGGGTATTGTGAGGGCTACAAACCCTTATGCCATTGTGGTGGATGATATTGCCAAAGATGATCAGGTGCATCATTATGACTGGATACTGACACTGGAACACGACATACAAATAGTGAGTACGACCAAACTAAATGACCACGAGATGGACATTGTCCTTACAGGTAACGACCCTGAGCAAAAGAGTAGCTGGGACAAAGACTCATTGCCTGCAAAGTATAGCGGCAAAGTGCCTGACAAGCAACCAATGCTATTGGTGAAAGTGCTGAATATGAACAATACTGTTGCTACTAACACCGTGAACATCGAGGAGTGGCGCAGCAATAACCCCAAAAGCCTTGAGAGTAATGTAAGGAAACTTGTGATACCTGCTGATGCAGTTTCGCCCGATTATAAAGTACTGTTGTACCCGTACCGCAATGGAGATGAGCTACCTAAAACTAGTTGGAACAGCAGCCATACCAAGCTATCTGTGAAATGGAGTAATGGCGAAAAGCAAGAGGTTGATTTTAGTACTAACCCCGATGGCAGAACCCATATAGCTATCAAGCAAGGAGAGAAGAGTTTTGTGCTTTAATTAGATAATCTAAACAACAAGCCCTTATGAAGTATCGCAACTTCATAAGGGCTTGTTTATTGAAGAACTATGTAATTCTATCTTTCCTTATGCTTCCAATAATTTCGCAATATCAAACTTCTTCATCTGCATAAAAGCAGCCATTACCCTAGGTGCTTTTTCAGGGTCGCTCATTAGTTTGCCCAATATGGTAGGCACTATCTGCCAACTCACGCCGTATTTATCTTTCAGCCAGCCACACATACTTTCCTTGCCGCCTTCCACTAGGCTATCCCAGTAAAAGTCGATCTCCTCCTGCGTTTCGCATTCCACCACAAAAGAAACTGCTTCGTTTGGGGTAAAATGTGGGCCTCCATTCAGTCCCATGAATATCCTTCCATTCAAATCGAACCTCACCACCATCGGTGTATCGACAAGGATGGACGATGGTTTGAAGATGGAGCAATAAAAAGTAGCCGCTTCTTTGGCATTGTTATTAAACCAAATGCAGGGATAGATAGGCTGTGTCATGTGATTAATTTTAAAGTGTGATTATGAATGATTTGAATGAATGCAATGATAAATACTGAACCAAAGGTGTCTCATCTACTGGTATTTTGCAAGCTATTATCATTATATCCAAAACAAATATAGATAAATAGAACCTACTCATCACTTCTTATGATTTAATGTGGTATCAATGAGGCATTATTGCCTACTTACCCGTCAATGTTAGTACATAAAGAGGTCTATTGGTGTGCAGAAGGGCAATAAGTAGGTGCAGAGACGCCATTAGTACTTACAAGAAGAGTCTTGTCACGTGACAAAGCCCCTTTTATAGCACATAAAATCCTATTATTCACTAAAACTACCCAATAATGTGGTGCAAGGGGCATTTCTGTAGCACACAAACCTCTTGTTGCACCACCAAAAGCTCAATAATGTGCTACTTATGTTGTTTTGTTAGGTACAAATACTGTTTCTGTAGCACATAATACCGCCTTGTCGCGTGACAAGACTCATTAATGACAACAAGCAACCTTTACATTAATACTTGTTGCTGAATGATTAAAAAAGAGAGAGTATTGGTGAGAAGATTATATTTGACAATTGAACGATTGCTGTTGTTTGAAGCTTTAATAGGCGATACTATATATTTGTGAAGGGGATTTGGATTAAATTTTAGAATATGAATAAAAGAATAATTTATTTCAATGCTGTTTATTATGTAGTAACTCTATTCTTGATAATGAAAGGAAGATTGGATCCAAGCAGTTCCTTAGGCTACGGTTATTTTATTATAATATTCTGGGTAATTTCACTAATAGCTCTTGTTATTTTATTAATCAGCAAAATAATTCAAGTAAAATCCATTCCTGATTACATTGGTATTCTTACTGCTACTCCAATATTGACTTTAATCTGCATTTCAATTATTTTAGCATTTAACCCACTCGCTCAATAATTTCTAAAGCATAATTATATAAATAAAGGAAAGTTGCAACTTTCGGGAAGTTAGTAAAACGATAACTATACAACAATGAATACATTTTATAAAGGACTCTTTGAATACGGCAATAACCTCAATAGGCAATTGATAAATATTTATATTGACAATCCGGAGAAGACTTCGGAAAAGGCAATAGTGCTTATTAACCATATCTTCAATTCGCACGAGGTTTGGAATAGTAGGATACTTCAAAAGACGAACACCGTTACCCCTTGGGATATTCGCCAGCCAGAATTGTACACGGAAATAGAAGAAAACAACTTCGAAACATCAAAGCATATCATTGATACATTCGATTTGAATACCGTTATCCATTACTCAAACTTTAAGGGCGACCCCTTTAAGAATACCATTGGGGATATATTGTTTCACGTAATCAACCACTCTACTTATCACCGTGGGCAAATAGCCAGCGACATTAAACAGAGTGGGCTGCAACCGATTGTTTCGGATTATATACACTACAAAAGATAGTAATTATTAGATAGTAGATAGTAGTTAAGCAGGAGACCATGCCGCTTAACTCTAATATCTACTAACTAATATCTAATATCTAACGCTTAGATTTGCCGCCTTAACATTAAAGTAATATGAGTAAACACGCCTTTATATTTCCCGGTCAGGGATCGCAGTTTAGTGGGATGGGCAAAAGCCTTTATGAAGAGAATGCAACCGCCAAAGAACTGTTTGAACAAGCTAATGAGATACTGGGTTTTAGGATTAGCGACATCATGTTTGGAGGAACGGATGAGCAGTTGAAACAAACCAATGTTACGCAGCCTGCCATCTTTATCCACTCCGTAATTGCTTATAAAACATTGCCCGACGTAAAGCCAGACATGGTTGCAGGGCATTCATTGGGCGAGTTCTCTGCATTGGTGGCGAACAACACACTAAGCTTTGAAGACGCATTGAAACTAGTAAGCATCCGTGCAAACGCAATGCAGAAAGCCTGCGAAATAACACCGGGTGGAATGGCGGCAGTATTGGCATTGGCAGATGATATAGTAGAAAAGATTTGTGACGAAATACAAACCGAAACAGGCGAAACAGTAGTGGCAGCAAACTATAACTGCCCCGGGCAATTGGTAATAAGCGGTTCGGTATCAGGAATAAACATCGCTTGCGAAAGATTGAAAGTAGCAGGTGCAAAACGTGCATTGGTATTGCCAGTGGGCGGCGCATTCCATAGTCCATTGATGGCGAGTGCCAAAGAAGAATTGGCAGCAGCAATAGCGGCAACAACTTTCAACACACCAAGCTGCCCGGTATATCAAAACGTAGTTGCAAAAGCAGTGACAGACCCCAACGAAATAAAACAAAACTTGGAAGCACAGCTGACAGGCGCAGTCCGCTGGACACAATCCGTGGAAGCAATGATAGCAGACGGCGCAACAGAATTCACAGAAGTAGGCCCAGGAAAAGTATTGCAAGGATTGGTGCAGAAGATAATATCAGTTAACAGTAAGCAGTAAACAGTGAAGAGAATACAGTTAATAGTGAATTGCGAAATGAGGAGAGATTACTATAAACAACTTACTGTTTACTTATAACTGCTTACTGTTCACTGATAAATGCGATATTTGCATCTTTGAAACATCGGTCATTAGTTTATTGCCGATATAAATACTTCCCTACCAATGAGTGATGAAATAAAACACGAATGTGGACTTGCCTATATAAGACTTAGAAAACCTTTTTCATATTACCTGCAACAACACGGAACGGTGATGTATGGCCTTAACAAGCTGTACCTACTCATGGAAAAGCAACACAACCGAGGCCAGGATGGTGCAGGGATAGCGGCTGTAAAACTGAATGTGGAGCCGGGTTATCCTTTCCTCTCAAGGCTTCGTAGCAATCAGAAGCAACCAATTGTAGATATATTCAGTAAGATAAATACAGAAGTTGCCGAACTGGTAAAGTATCAGAAGGACATCATGAAGCATCCGGGGTTGATGAAAGGTCATGTTCCTTATATGGGTGAACTGTTGATGGGGCATCTTCGCTACGGAACACAAGGGAGAAACAATGTAGATTTCTGTCACCCGTTCATCAAAAGAGATACACAGCCCGGAAGGAACATTGCATTGGCAGGTAACTTTAATCTGGTAAATACAGATGAACTGTATGCCTTACTAAACATAGAACCCGGTGACTTTCAAAAGCAAAGTGACCTTGCCGCCATGATGGAAGTAATACATAACTTTCTAGTAAAGGCTGATGAACAATCCCCTAACAATGCCAATGTAAAAGAAGTATTGCAAAAATCTTTGCCATTGTTTGATGGTGGTTATACTGTTGGTGGCTTATTGGGCAATGGACATAGCTTTGTTTTCAGGGATGCCCATGGTATCCGTCCTGCATATTACTATATAGATGACGAAGTGATTGTTGCTGCAAGTGAAAGAGCGAGTATTCGTACCACTTTCAATGTTGGAGAGAATGAAGTAGAAGAATTGATGCCGGGCAATGCACTATTGGTAGATAATCAAGGCAACTATTCCATACAACAGATAGTACCTGCCAAAGAACGCAGGGCTTGTAGTTTTGAAAGGATATATTTTAGTCGTGGTAGTGACGAAAAGATATATAGGGAAAGGATTGCATTGGGATATCATCTTAGCAAAAGGATTTTGGAAAGAATTAATTATGATTTAAAGAATAGCATCTTCTCATACATACCAAACACTGCCGAAGTTGCTTTTTATGGATTAGTAAAGGGCATGGAAGATTACCTTAACCAGATTAAAGTAAAGAGAATACTTAGCTGGGGAAGCGACTTTGACGAAGAGAAGTTGCAGGAGATGATTAATCGTAAGATTCGTCAGGAAAAGATTGCTATAAAGGATGTAAAAATCAGGACATTCATTACCGAAGATAGCAGTAGGAATGAAATGGTGCAGCACGTTTATGACATTACTTATGGAACTGTCCGCGCCAATGAAGACACACTGATAGTAATAGACGATAGCATTGTAAGAGGCACTACTTTAAAGGAAAGCATCGTTAAAATGCTTGGCAGATTGAAGCCTAAAAAGATAATAGTTGTTTCTTCTGCTCCTCAGATTCGTTACCCCGATTGTTATGGTATCGATATGAGCAAATTGGGCGACTTTATTGCTTTTCGTGCGGCTATTGCTTTATTAATTGAGCGGGGTATGGAATCTGTGTTGACAGATGTACAAGAAAAGATATTGGAAATGCAACGCACCAATCAGTTACACATTGAAAATATGGTTCGTTATATTTATAAACCATTTACTCCTGAAGAAATCTCTGATAAAATAGCAGAACTTATTACCCCAGAAGAAAATACTTTCCCCGTGGAAGTTGTTTATCAAACAATAGAAGACTTGCACGATAGCTGTCCAACTAACACTGGAGACTGGTACTTTACTGGCAACTATCCAACTCCAGGAGGCAACCGGGTTTGTAATAAAGCCTTCTTGAACTATATGGAAGGAAAGAATGTGAGAGGATATTAATAAATCAGACAATCATTTGATTTATTAATCCCGAGGCCGATCTCCCCTTTTTTTGTAGCGAAACATAAAATATGGCAGGCATCTACGTTCACATACCTTTTTGCAGGAAAGCTTGCCACTATTGCAACTTCCATTTTTCAACCACACATAGCTTACTGCCACTTATGGTGGAAAGTATTGTAGAAGAAATCAGATTAAGGAAAGAATATTTATCCGCGCCTGTTTCCACTATTTATTTTGGCGGAGGAACACCGAGCATCTGTAGCAATGAGCAATTTAGTAGCTTAATTAATCAACTAAAAAACACCTTTAGCCTTTCCCCTAACATCGAAATGACCCTTGAAGCCAACCCCGATGACATCACTATCGCTAAATTATTGCACTGGAAAAGCGTTGGCATCAATCGCCTAAGTATTGGTGTGCAATCGTTTAGGGAAGAGGATTTGCAATGGATGAATCGTGCGCATAATTCCGCACAAGCTACCTCCGCTATCCTTTTGGCGAAGGAAATTGGTTTTGATAATATCAGCATCGATCTTATTTATGGCACGCCTACTTTGTCCGACGAACAGTGGCAACACAATGTGCAGACCGCCATCAATTTGCAAGTGCCACACCTAAGTTGTTATGCGCTAACGGTAGAGCCCAAGACTGCTTTGGACAAGATGATTGAGAAGAAAAAAGTTCTTGCGCCTGACCCTGAGAAGCAAGCGCGCCACTTTGAATTACTGATGCAATGGATGGAAGATGCCGATTATGAACACTACGAAATAAGCAACTTTGCTAAGCTTGGTATGCGCAGCAAACACAATAGCAGCTACTGGCATGGGGAACATTATCTTGGTTTGGGCCCTGCGGCGCACTCATTTAATGGTCATAGTCGCCAATGGAACATAGCCAACAATGCCCTGTACATAAAAAATATTGCTACCGGAAATGTTCCTTTTGAAATAGAAGAACTTACGCCTACCCAAGCTTTAAATGAATATATAATGACAAGCCTTAGAACCAGTGAGGGATTGTCGTTTGAAAACATTCAGCGTATTTGGGGAGAAGAAAAAGAAAAGGAAATCAGAAAGGATTCTAATAAATATATCATACAAGAAAATGCGTTTATAAATGAAAACCATCTGCAGCTAACCAATAAAGGCAAGCTCGTGGCGGATGGCATTGCTGCCGATTTATTTAGTTGTGATTAGACTGATTTAAATGAAAAGGAATGATGATTCAATGATTCAAATGAAAAAAATGATTTTACTCTTGCAACTTGAAAACCAATTCCAAAACAAACGACCTAATCATTTCTTTCATTTGAATCATTGAATCAAGATGAACTTATCTCCATCAAACAAACCCTTATCACTTAGCTTAAGGTGTGGGATTACCAACAAAGCCATAAAGCTTAACGTCATAAAGGGTGCGGCGAGGGTGCTTCCTAATTCTTCTTTCACAAAAGCGTCTATTGTTGTGTAGGTCTTTGCAACTTCATAGCCATCGTTGGCACTCATCAATCCCGCAACTGGCAATCCTAATACCAATTCCTTATTATTTGACACGGCACTTACGCCGCCCTTTTCTTTAATTACTAGGTTTATGGCGGTGACTAGGCTTGCGTCGTCCACACCGACTGCAACTATATTATGACTATCATGTGCCACCGAAGAAGCAATGGCTCCTTGTTTCAAATTAAAATTTTTGATGAATGCTTTGGCTATCGGCGCATTGTGATACCTGTTCACCACCACCATCTTCAACACATCTGTTGAGGTATTACTGATTAATTTATCCGCATCGGTGGTTTTTTCTAGCAATAATTTGTTCGTTATCAACTGACCCTCCAACGCTTCTATCACAGGTATTTTTCCATCTTCCAAAGGGTAATCCTTTACTGATACCTCCAATTGCGCAGCGGTTATTTCATCGCAATCGAACTGGTTAATAGGAATACATTCCTTTGTTTTAATGTTAGAAACTCCGTCTTCTGCTACTAATTCTCCATTAATGTAGGTCTGTTTTATCTTAAAATTTACCAAGTCCTCTGCAACGATAAAATCTGCATCATCACCTACCCTCAACAATCCTACATCTAGTTTATAATGCTCCACCGGATTGATGCAAGCCGCCTGCAACACCTTAAAAACATCCACTCCCTTTGCCACAGCCCTTGCGCAGAGTTGATTTATATGGCCTTCCACCAAACTATCGGGGTGTTTATCGTCGCTACAAAATAATATTTTTTCCGGATAATCATGCAACAGGTCAATCAATGCTTCAAAATTCTTCGCGGCACTCCCTTCCCTGATAATTATCTTCATCCCAAAACCGAGTTTATCCAATGCCTCTTCCTTGGTAAAACATTCATGATCGGTGCTGATTCCCGCATCTATATATTGTTTGGCGGCATCTCCCCTTAGTCCAGGAGCGTGACCATCCACTGGTTTTCCTAAAGCATGGGCAGCCACAATCTTCTTCAAAACTTCCTCGTCTTTATACAATACACCAGGAAAATTCATCATTTCGCTCAGGTATTTTATCTCGGGCTTTTCTAGTAGTTGCTTCACTTGTTCGCTATCCAATGCAGCACCCGCAGTCTCGAACGTGGTGGCAGGAACACAACTCGGCACCCCAAAATTGAACTTAAAATTCACCTCTTTTCCGTTCGCAATCATAAATTCAACGCCTTCCAAGCCACAAACATTGGCTATTTCGTGCGGATCACTCACCGTTGCAACTGTTCCATGGGTCACGGCAATCTTCGCAAACTCTGTTGGCACCAACATGCTACTTTCAATGTGTACATGACTGTCGATGAAGCCGGGGAGGAGGAACGTTAACGGTTGACCGTTGACCGTTAACGGTACATCGGTTAACGGTAAACGGTTAACAACCTCTATTTTCCCATTGGAAACAATTACTTCCGCAGGATAAATCTCCTTTTTGAAAACATCAACTAGGTTGCCGATGATACTGAATGAATGTGCTGCCATAATATTGCGAAATTAGGGCATAAGCTGTAAGGGTAGTGGCATTGGCTATATAAGCAATGATTTTTTAAGCTTATCTTCCTCTTGGTTTTTCCTTCCTATTACTCCAATGGTTCTCCGCCCTTAGTGCGCACCATCCGCAGGTGAATACCTTTAACCACATCTTCCTCAAACTTTTCTTTCACTTGTTCGTAAGTCAATGGAAGATCGAAGTCTGCCAATATTGCTTCAATATATGCCCTTGGTTCGAAGCCCGTATTGTGACAAAATACCATAAAAAAGTAGCAAGTATGAAACAATCTATTCATTACTTCTTGCAGCAATTCTCCTTGAATTATTACGCCCTCTCCATCCCCTTCAAACCTGTTATCGGCAAACAAGTCACCCATCAATATGTATCCACGGGCATCATGGTCTTCAAAAAAGAATAAGGCGAATGGCATAGAACTCAACTTTTGGTACCAGCGCATTGGTTGTGGATGACCTTTCCAATGTTCTTCGGGCAAAACCAAGCCATCACGGTCAGCAATTTCTATCTTGATGGCAAGAATCATTTTCTCTATCATCTTGGGGTAGTGTTGCAACCCAGCAAGCAGTTCGCAAATCATTGCATTGTCACCCCTTTCCACCACATCCATGTCCACATTAATCAGAATCGTGTGCACATCCGAAGCCGCAATTGCACCAAACTTGCTTTTGAACCCCTTTACGGCTTCATCGGTAGGTTCCATAAAATAGATGGGCTTCTTGCTCAAATCACCCGTCCCGTTCAAATAGCTATCGGATAGAGAATTATCCAATAATCCTCCATCATCACGTATTTCATTAATCAATACCTGCAACCTTGCCCCTTCAACATACCAAGCATTTATATTGTTAGCTACCTTATGAAATTGTTGAATAAGATTTTCTTTAAAGACCTCATATTCATGCAGCTTATCAAATGCACCCTTAAATTCTTCTTCGTCATCATCAAAAGAACACAAATCAATTGAACTATTTTCATAGTTGTCGTCAAGCGTTTCACGTATTCCTTCTTCAAATGCATCAAAATTTTCGTTCAAGGCATCATTATCAGCATCAAAAATTTTGTATTCTTCTTCTAGTGCAACCACCTTTTCTGAAATTACGAGGTATGTTTCTACGTGAAATTGATTAATATCTTTATCGTAAGCTTCTATTCCGTTTCCAAAACTTTCGTCCTTCAACAAAGCCACATTATGATTCGCTTTTACGTTTTGTAGTTGTTCCAAGAAATCCTTTATTTTTTTCTCGAAAGGGCTAAAACGCTCAGCAAGTATTGAAATATCTTTCTCTACCTCTTTATAGTCATACACCAGTTTACTGCCTTTTCTGTCCACGGCATATAAGTCGTCATGAAGCTTTACGTAAGCTGCCACTAACTCTTTTTCAAAAGGCATTTCTGTCTTTGTTTCATCCCAATCGAATGAAATGGTGCGCAGCGGGTGTTCTATTTTTTTATTTATCATCTTAACATGATTTTTTTATTAATGATTACTATCTATTTTTTTACTAATAAATCAATTTCGAACCAAGTGAACGTCATTTCGACGATAGGAGAAATCTAATTATGACTTCTAGGGGTTTTTTAGGATTCGAAATTGCACATTATTCGATTAGATTTCTCCTATCGTCGAAATGACGGCTAGAGGGTGCACTAGAATAAACTGGGATAACAAATAGTGGAGAGTCATTTTTATTACGTTTGAAAAATATGAATGATAAAAAATGATTTGAATCTAAACCTGGCAAAAATTCAATAGTCAATGGAACGTGTTCATATCATCAATATCATGCCAATCATTCAATCACTATTCCTTTTTCGCCTATACAATATCAACTTCTACACTAGCATCGCCAGCGGCAGTGTTTTTTACATACAAACAACGCTTCGCATCGGTGTATCCAGCTTGGGCAAGGGTATAGTTTGCCAAACTGAGGGATGGCATCGAGATGTATGGATCGCCGATGCCCAATACTTTGGTCAATCCATTTGTAAAATAAACCAATACGATGTTGCCACTTAAGTTGGTGCCTACCAAATATTGTGTGGCTTCGAGTTTGCGTTTAAAAAGCTTTTTGGGTAATAATTTTTTCAGCGTAGCAGTAAAATCGGTTTGCATTATTTTTTTCATCAACGCCACAGGGAAAAAATCGTTGACAACAATTAATGTCTTATAATATTTTTTAATCAACCCACCATACACGCACATCATTCCGGCCGCACCTTCAATTATAGATGCTTGCAAGTCGGTTGTTGCAGTGCCAATAGAGGTGTTTTGCGATGAACTTGTGGCTATTGCAGTGTTCAATTGCAACTGAAAAGCAAGCACATCTGTTTTCGTGGTTGCCAAACTAGCGTCACTTCCTATGGCTACTAACAGGTTGGCTATTGCGGCCACCTTAAGCGATGCTTTTCCTTCCTGAAAAGGGGTGCGCCTATGTGGCAATAACGCCTTGTATCGGGTTGTGGTTATATCATAAATCCTTTGTATATCATTGTCCCAAATCCTTATTTTAGTAGAGGACAGCTCTGCCAACAAATCTTTTACGCCCAATGTGTTACTAAGGTTACTACTTTTTAAGGAATCCCAAACCAGGTACTTAGCATCCATATCTACACAAAGAGGATGAAAAATTAGGTACAACTCCATGATGTCTGCATCAGCATCGGCGGCATGCAGGTTAGCATCCAAGGCATCGAAGATGGCTTTGGCTCCTACTTTGGTACGTAGCACTATCGCTAAAAAGAAATTAATCGTTTTTGACCAGAAAATGTAAGCCATGACAAGCGTTTTTTATGTATTCGTTAATCGATGCCGTTACTTCTTGCAACGACTTTAAACAAAGTTGAGGGCATTGTTGTCATTTAAAATCATTTATTTTTTATTTATTTACAAAAAATAGTCCCACAGCCCTAGTATTTAAAAAAGAGGTATAAAAGGAACTCCTTTTGCTGCTAAATTTTAAAAAAGAGGGCTGTGGGACTTTCTCGTATTCCTCAATTTGAAGGAAACCTACAAAAGGAGTTCCTTTTGCTCCTCTTTTTTAAATACAATAGGTAAAAGGACTTCCTTTTGGTGCCTGCAATCAAAATTTAGCAGCAAAAGGAGTTCCTTTTACTACTAAATTTTAAAAAAGAGGGCTGTGGGGGTTTTCTTTAGGGTATTGTATTTGTTTTTGAGTAACAAAAGGGGTTTCTTTTATAGTTGGGGTATATATTTGAGGAGGAAAAGGAGTATAAATAAGATGTATTATTTTTTATAACAGCACAATACAAACACCATTTTATGAAGTTATTTATTATTTCTCTTTCCTCGATACTACTTTTTAAGTTCTGCGGTACAACTGATAAGAAAACGGATGTGCCTAAACAATCCGTAAGCGTTAATATCAATAAAGAAAAGATAGACACTATTACCATTAATGAAAAAGCTGCTGTTTTGTATCGTCCTGATACAAGTCAAATTGATAAAAGGAAGAAACAGGTAGGAGAAGAGGGCTTTTATGTTGGAGCCGATGACTATTTGTTTTCTATGCACACCGCCAATGATTACCTCGATAGTATGAAGTTAAAAGTTTTGGATGTTGAAGGGGGAAAAATACTAAAATTTATAATGAAAGACAATACTCAAGAATTAATAAAACTGGATACGTTGCCTGAATTGTGGGGGGTGTATTTATTTGACCCAGAAAAAAAGCCTAAATTGGTTGATATGACTATGATTAGTGAGGAATACAAAAACTATTACGGTAATTAGATTTTAGTATGAGCCTCAAAGTACCGTTAGGTACGATATATTGGTAGAAAACAACCATACAATATAGATAAAGTGCCGTAGGTACGAAATGTTGTTTTGGTCAATATAATAAACGCATCACTCATTAAAATAACTCACCAATATGTCGTCCCAAATGGGACTTTAGGCATATCCAATCAACCGTTTTCTACCAATATTTCGTACCTAGCGGTACTTGTTTACAATATTTTCAATCACTAATTTTAAATAGACTTTTATTTTATTGTACAAATACGGTTCTATCCAAATGCTTCACCTTACTTTTATACATCAATTACTTGGATTATGAAAAAGATACTCTTGCCTTTGCTTGTTTTGTTGGTTACTGAGGTAAATGGCTAGACTATTTTATGCTTTTATGGGCATCAATAACCGTTGCTTCCAAAGCGGTTACTTTATTGGTAAGTGCTTCTATTGCCTTATTTAATTTTTCGGTTTTTAAATCAGCATTTTCTTTCTTTAAATCTGTAATGTTTTTGTTGTATTCGGTTATTGTGGTACTATTAAACCTCCAAGCATCGGTTATAAACGTTATAAAGGATATAAAACAAACAATTAATATGGCTACTATAAACCCAAATGTCCAGTTTAAAATATCTTTTTGAAACTTAAAATCCTTTTTATGGTCATCAAAGTCTTGTTGAGAAACAAGTTCAACGGGAATTGCAATAGGGGTGGTTGGCAATAGTATATCGGGTTGTTGTGTTACTTTATTGCTTGGCATATTTACTGATTATAAAACCCTTTTATAGTTAAGACACCATTGTTTTCCTCTACGGCAACATCATTTAATTGATATTGAAAAAGGTTTACCCCTCCAAAATCTACCCCTTGGCCGAAAGAAACACCAGGACCAAACGTAATTCCATTAACCTGTATAACTCTTTTCGGCATTAAAGAACCATTGGCATTCTTTTGAAATAATTCCGAAAATTTGTACCTATAAAGATCTACCGTTGTTTCCATAAACTGTTTATTATTAATGTAAAGGTACTTTTTTAAAGCATAACAAGTAATTTATTATTCCGGCAAAAGATTATTCCAATCATTGCTTTGGGGTATATCCCGTTACGCCCTTGCAAATTATTGAATTGATGCCAACCAATAAGCCATATTTATCAAATTTCAAATTCTTCGCATTACTTTTATCCTCCTAATTACTTGGATTATGAAAAAGATACTCTTGCCTCTGCTTGTTTTGTTGGTTAATTCAACAATATTCTCTCAAACTACACACCTCAAAACCGAGGATGGTTCGTTTAGCTTTATGCCGCTGCGGGCAGACATCATCAAAGTAACGTTTAGCCCAAATGGTTATACCCACAACGAAAACATTAGTGATGCCGTCATCTTAAAACCCACAACTATTCCCTACAAATGTTTGGTGGTACAAAAGGGCAAATCTATTTTGGTAGATAATACCGTTACTATTATTGGCACTCACCATACCGATAACTTTAGGGGCTATTATTTTAAATTGGCTGACGATGAAAAGATATACGGTGGGGGCGAAAGGGCGTTGCCGCTGGATAGAAAGGGGTACAAATTGGAGCTTTACAATGCGCCTTGGTATGGATATGGCGAGGGGGCGGACCACCTGAACTATAGCGTGCCATTTTTTACTTCCTCAAAGGGGTATGCTTTGTTTTTCGATAACCCTTCGCGGGGTTATGTGGATATTGGCAAGAAAGATTCCTCCATTTTTGAGTATGGTGCAGCTAGTGGGCAGCTTACTTTCTATATCATTTTGGGTAAAGACTACAAGACTATTTTACAGAACTATTATAGCCTAACCGGTTCGCAACCCTTGCCACCACGTTGGGCATTGGGCAACCTGATGAGTAGGTTTGGATATACCAGCGAGGAGAATGTGAAGGGTATTTATAATAAGATGAAGTCAGAAAACATCCCCGTTGATGGTGTTATTTTTGATCTGTTTTGGTTTGGTGACAGCATTAAACAGACTTTGGGCAACCTCGATTGGGTCAATAAAACAAAGTGGCCTAATCCTAAGGGTATGATTGCAGATTTCAGGAAAGATAACGTGAATACTATCCTCGTAACCGAACCTTTTATAGTAAAGAACACACTGGCATACAATAGCTCAAAGCCTTATCTGGCAACGGATAGCGTTGGTAATCCGTATCAGATTTCCGACTTCTATTTTGGCAATGCTGGGCTCGTTGACATTTTTAGAAAAGATGCGAAGGACTGGTTTTGGAAGTATTATAAAAAACAAATGGAGCTAGGCGTAGAGGGTTGGTGGGGCGATTTGGGCGAACCCGAAATGCACCCGACCGCTATGTTCCATAACCTAAAAGATTTTGGATTTAATAGACCATTTGGTGCCGATGAAGTTCACAATGTGTATGGGCATAACTGGACAAAGATGTTGTTTGATAAATACGCCACGGATTATCCCAACAAAAGATTGTTCAGCCTAAATAGAAGCGGGTTCGCTGGCACCCAACGTTTCAGCATCTTTCCTTGGACGGGCGATGTTAGCCGTAGTTGGGGAGGTTTCAGAGCGCAATTACCAGTTTTGTTGGGCATGAGTATGAGTGGCGTTCCGTATGTGCACAGCGATGCAGGCGGTTTTGCCGGTGGCGAAGGCGACAATGAATTGTATATCCGTTGGTTGCAGATGGCAGCTTTCACCCCGATATTCAGGCCACACGGTACGGCTTTGTTTGAGGTAGATAAGCAAGCATTTAGCTTCCCATCCGAACCTGCGCTGATAGATGAGCCTTATAAAACAATCGCTAAGAAGATCGTGAACCAACGCTATCAGTTTTTGGCGTACAATTATACCCTCGCTTATCAACATGCCAAGAACAAACAGCCCCTTATGCGCCCCCTTTATTATGAAAACCCAACAGATTCCACCGCTATTGCCACTGGAGACGAATACTATTGGGGGGAGAATATAATTGTGGCACCTGTGTTGGAAAAGTCGACCAATTTCAGGACGGTTTATTTACCAAAAGGCGATTGGTACAACTATAATACCAATGAAAAAGATATGGGCGAGCTACAATTTAAAGAACCTGTAACCCTTGATGCGATACCTATATATGTGAAGGCAGGAAGCATTTTGCCGCTGTATAAGGAGAAGATTTTTAGCAGCACAACAGCTTTAAAGAATGATAAATTGACAATTGCATACTATCCTTCCACCCAAAAATCTTCCTATACATTATACCTGGATGATGGAACAAGCAAGAATGCCATCGCAACAAATCAGTATGAATTGATTTCATTCTCAGCGCAAACGGTGGCAACTGGGGGATATAGTTTTTCAATCCAATCCAACAACGGAACTTATAAAGGGAAGCCAGCAAGTACCGTCTTCGTTTTCTCGACACCAACGCCGAAAGCATATAAAACAGTAACCGTAAATGGAATAAAACAAGATGTCAAGATAAATTATACGAATGATGTTTTGAGTTTCCCTATTAAGTTTACTGGTACTCCATTGAAAATAGAAGTTAGATAGGCATAAAAGAAAAGAACCCGTTTTAATAAATAAAACGGGTTCTTTTGCTAACGTATAACTTATTACTTACTACCTACAACTCTTTAGCTTTCTTATAGATAGGCACTGTGCTACAAGGCTCTCCATACATGATGCTCTTTGCGAAAGGTCTAAGCTTGGCAGTAATTTCTACATAAGCACTTTCAGGTATTGATACTTCCCCACAACCTTTTACTACCACCCTTTTGTCCATGTATTCCTCTCCTTTAAATTCAGTCAGTTTTCTTGTTATCAATGTAGATATTAGCTGTGCTTCATCCCCAAAAACAACCTCTTTTGCTACAGGTTGAAGATAATTTGCCGCCAACATATATGCCCACATGGGTATGACGGCGTCTGCGGTGCAAGTAATGGCAACATATTTATCTTGGTATTTTGCCCAATCTGTTGTTTGCAATGCCGCACGGTAATCCTTTTCTTTTAGTATCAATCCCATAAAGAGAAAGTCCTTTAAATCAAAAACTACTATCTCTCCTTTAGGGTAAAACTCTTCTAGATCTAGTGTGATGATGCCGCTTTCTGCTACCTTATTTACTATTGTTGCTTCCATTACTTTAATTATGATTAAAATGATTAGAATGAATTAAATGATTCATCCATCAAATACGAAATTACACCTGTTCTTATATTTTTGTTTGCGCTAAATGCAAAAAAGAAGGCTTCCCTTTAATTGGGAAGCCTTCTTTTTTTGAATAAACCATTCCACTCATTCAAATCATACTAATCATTGATTAATAAAACTTGCTTCTATAATCTTTAATAGTAGCCGCTTTTTTCAAAGCATCTCCACCTCTATAAAAAGCAGAACGTGTTTGTTGTAATATTGATTGCTTAGTTGCTTGAGCATCTGTAGTACTTTGTTTTGCACCAATGTTTTCTACACGGATAGCATAAACACCTGATGAACCTGCAATTGCTTCGCTTACTTTACCTTTCAAATTCTTGTTAAATGCAGCTCCAATTACTTTATTCTCCATCCCTAATCCAGGAATAAAAGCATTGCTGAAAGTAAGGCTGTCCGCTTTAGTTACTGGCGTTGCAGTGTTCTTGCTGATAGCTTCCAAAGTAGTAGCAGTGAACTTGCTTTCTATAATTTGTTTCGCTTTCTTTTGATTACGTACCAAGCTTTCTACTTGAGGACGAAGCACAGCAACGTCTGGTAAACCTGGTTTGCTAATATTAGTTTCGATAGCTACCACATATTTATCGCCTACTTCAAAAGGTTCAGAAACATCACCTTTATCGTGTGCGTAAACCCAACGAACCAACTCACGGGCAGAACCTAAAGAACCTACATAAGAATCATTTTCTTTAATTTCATTTGCAGTCAGCCCGGCTTTATTTATTTTCTTGGCGTTATCATTAAAGTCTTCCAATGTTTTATTAGTAGCAGAGAACTGAGCAGCAGCAGTACTTGCAGCAGAAACTGTTTCAGAACTAGCAATGATTGGTTTTGCCAAGTATGCAATTTTATAAGCAGGCTGAGGATTCTTTTGTCCTAATACTTCTATATAGTGGTAGCCAAAATCTGTTTTAACAACTCCCTTGCTTCCAACAGGTTTATCAAAAGCAAACTCATTGAATTCTGGAACCATTTGTCCTTGAGGGAAGAAGTCATACACACCGCCTTTATCCTTACTTCCCGGATCATCTGAATACTTTTTGCACAACTCCTCAAAGTTCGCTCCTGCTGCTATTGCCGTTTGAATGCTATCAGCAGTCTTTTTCGCAACTGTGTCTTCCTTTATTTGCTGACCGCTTTTTGTATCTGTAGTAGCAATCAAAATGTGACGAACCTTTGCACTATCAGGCCATTGTTTTGTGCTAATTAGTTTTGCAATTACATAATTGTTTCCATCAAGGTAAGGTCCGTAAGTTTGACCAGCAGACAATTTAAGGATACTATCTTTCTTTCCTGATTCAACTTTAGCTTTAGAAAAGTACCCACTTTTAAATGGTGTCTCTGTTCCTACCTTTCCTAAATATGCCTTTTCATCTTTAGTCGCTGCAAAATCTGCTTTCAATGCTTCAACTTGGTTTAATGTCGCAATACTATCAGCACCACTTGGCGTAGCATCAAACGCTACATAAGTAATTCCTCTGGTTTCATCATCCTTGTCATATTCTTTATGATGTTTTTTGGCGTAATCCAATATTTCATCGTCAGATACTTTAATAGTTGAATCTACAATAGTATTGTAAGGAACGGCAACATAAGAAATAGAAGAAATGGCATTGTTATCTGCTTGTGTTTTTTCCACTAACCACTTTGGTATATAAACTCCGTGTTGCAATAAATCGCTATACTTTGTACGAAGCTTTTGTTCGATGGTTGGTTTCAGATATGCTTCTTGTACCATTTGAACTTGATCAGCATTCTTACTTTTCTTTACTTGAGTCATTATCTGCTTAGCCTTTTCTACATCAAAAACGCCAGTCTTCTCATCAGTAAATTCTCTTTTTAAAGGAGATTGTTGTGGGTCAAACAAAATATCAGTCAATTCTTTGTCGCTAACAACCAATCCTAGCTTATCATATTCTTGTTGGTTGATGATACGTTCCACATCTTGGTTCCAAACATTAGGAATCAGTTGTTCCCTATTTCCAGCTTGCTGCCCATACATCTTTTGCATCAGGCTCAACTCATTTTCAAAGTCGGTACGGTCAATAGTTACACCATTTATCTTTCCTAGTGTAGTAGTATTAGAAAATACACTCCCTCTTCCTCCACCTAAAGCCCTATCTTGTAGAATAAAAGAAATCAAAGCAATAGCAATCAGCCCAAACATTATCCAGGCACCTTTGTCACGAATTTTTTGAATAACAGACATAATAAATTTTTATTAGTAAATTTTTTTGGATGGCAAAAATAGGGGATTATGTGTTTAAAATAAATGTGGATAAATCCGTCTAATTCAATGCTCCTTTATCATTGCCCATGTTGATAAACTAACAAGCATCTTTTCTTTTTATAATGCGAGTACTTTTTTGGATTTTAAAAGAAAAACTATTCCCCACAACCAATGTTTATAACCTATAATTGCAGTGTATAAACCCAGTTTTTATCAAATAAAACGGGGATAGTTTTCGAATAAATAGTTCTTTATTTTTTATAGAAAAGATTATGAGGTGAACTTTTTATACCTTTTTATCAATGTTAAGCTAATATTAATTAGATGTTAAGTCTCGTTTGTGCAAATTGCTTTTAACAAGTGGTATATCTGTTGAAAACCTATTAAATGCCTTTATCAGTAAAGGTTTCAGTTTATGGATAAAATGTTAGTAGGTATGGATAACCCCTCTTTTATTAACTTTGAATCGTGGGGATAACTAACTTATCCCGATATCCACAGGGATAATAGTAGTAGTGGGTTATATAAATAAAGTATTATTAAAAGTATATTACAAGAGTTATGAACATTGAAACTGCGGAGCAGAAAATT
>Ga0164297_10001592_pt1 | contig 23811 bp, 19 predicted proteins | sample GEODES058metaG_FD_113539 | JGI IMG/M metagenome (GOLD analysis project Ga0164297, IMG submission 113539) | Dystrophic lake water microbial communities from Trout Bog Lake, Wisconsin, USA - GEODES058 metaG | ecosystem: Environmental > Aquatic > Freshwater > Lake | place: USA: Trout Bog Lake... | reverse complement strand
TTTTTTAGCAGGTATGGCGCTAAGATATATTATTGAGGTGATGTATGACGGTACATTGTTCCACGGTTCGCAGATCCAGGGGCAGCTACCTACCGTTCAGCTATTGCTTAATAATACTTTGTCCACCCTCTTCAGGAAGCCAATAGAGACATTTGGAGCCAGCAGGACCGATGAGGGCGTACATGCCACAAGTAATTTTTATCATTTTGATACCGAGAACCCAATTGAATTTGATCTGAAGTACAAAATGAATGCGATCATGCACCGAGGTTTGGCTGTGAAGCAATTATATCTGGCAAACGATCCTGAATTCAATGTACGGTTTGGTGCGGTTAGCAGGCAATATCGTTATCGCCTTTATTTTCAAAAAGATCCGTTTTTACACAACAGGGCATACTATTTTCCATTGAAAATGGATCGGGATCTATTGCACGCCACCGCACTCATTGTGCCGGGGCACACCAATTTTGAGTCATTCTCAAAAAGAAACACTCAGTCGCATCATTTCATGTGTAATATAAAACAATCGCGATGGGAGCAAGCAGCCGGTGAATTGCACTATGTAGTGGAGGCCAACCGGTTTCTCCGGGGTATGGTGCGGGCCTTGGTAGCTACACAGCTGCAAGTGGCACGTGGCAAGCTTTCACTTAATGAGTTTAATGCAATATTTGAGAAATTTGATTCCCGTGCAGCGTTTTTTGATGTACCCGGTCATGGATTGTATCTTGAAAAGATCGAGTACCCCGAGACCTCGATGCAGTCGATTGTAAATCATTACTAAATTAGTCTATTAGATTATTATTGTTATAAATTGGCTCTAGCAATTAATTAATAATGATTGTGATTTAACATTATTTGTTTTTGAATTAACAAAAAAGTCATAGAATATACCTAATTTCGTGGCTGATTTACGAAATATTTTAATTCTTTTTTGGGTGTTAAGGTTCATAGGAGATCAGCGGGATTGGAACTACTATAAATTTATTGAGGAGCAAATTGCAATAAGCAGATGAAACAGGAGTTGATAGGGCGCATGCTGCGTGAGATGATCCAAAGGTTGGTCGTGTTATTTGCCAATGCGAGCCGGAATTTTGATCAGGAACCCGTGCATGAATTGAAAGCAGAATTTAAGGGGTTTCGTTTGTTCCTGCAATTGCTGAAAATACATACCGGTGACGAAGATCTTCAATTTCCGCGAGCTGTTAAACAATTGTATCAGATCGTTACCGATCTTGATATTGCGCTCACTGAATTACATGAAGGAATTTCAATCGGTATTGACGAAAAGGAAAAACAAAAAATTGAAGGGGAGATCAGGAAGAATATTTTGGAGTGGAACAAGGTGTTCAATACTAAATTGCTGTTGAAGTTTGAGGCCAGGATCGTTAACGTCAAGTTCGATCATGTGCCATCGGTAGCGCTTTCCAATTTTTTTAATTCTGCGCCTTATAATGGTGATACACAAGGATGGGCTGATGCCGAAACTTCTGAGTATTACAACAGATTAAAGGCTTGTGTGCATGAAATAGTAACAGCATCCGAGACTGGAAAACGCAACAGGGCGAAATTTATTGATCCTGAATCGAAAAAGACATTTTCAGATCAGCTGACAGGCACTCATCAAGGCAGTGTTGAGCCAAACACCATGACCAGCGTGTCGAAAGGGTCTGCTGCAGCAAATGAATTTATAGACGATCATACAGGTAAAGAACTTTCTGAGTCGGGCAAGAATGGGATTTTAGGCGTGCTCAATAATCTTTTTAAGCATTGATCTCTTTTTAGCAGCAATTTTTAATGGGGTTGGAGCTGCCTTAAGCTACGTATTTGTTTTCCCGAACTTATATCAGGTTGCTATTTGTTTTTTTTGGTTATTTGTTTAGAAAAGTCTTCCTACATTTGGCTTAATTCTAACAGGAAATAATGTCTATTCAAATAGCAGGGCTTACCAAGATCTATAATACTCAAAAGGCGGTAGATAATATCTCGTTTGAGATCAAGAAAGGAGAAATAGTAGGATTTCTGGGGCCAAATGGCGCCGGGAAATCTACAACAATGAAAATACTCACTACTTATTTGCCGCCGACTTCAGGCAATGCCAGTGTGTGTGGTTTTGATGTAGAGCTACAGTCCATGGAAGTGCGTAAGCGGGTTGGTTATTTGCCTGAAGCCAATCCATTGTACTACGAAATGTACATCAAGGAATATCTGGAATTTACAGCCGGGATACATGGTATAAAAGAAGGGCGCGAAAAGCGCATCCGGGACATGATAGTAATGACCGGATTGTCGAAGGAAGCGCACAAAAAGATCGGTGCACTGTCTAAAGGTTATAAGCAGCGGGTAGGGTTGGCTCAGGCAATGTTACATGATCCGGAAGTATTGATCCTGGATGAACCTACTTCAGGCCTTGACCCAAATCAGATCATTGAAATAAGAGACCTGATAAGAAACATCGGGGCGGAAAAAACGGTGTTGCTGTCCACGCATATCATGCAGGAAGTTCAGGCAATGTGTAGTCGCGTGATCATCATCAACAACGGGAAAATAGTGGCTGATGATTCTATTGCTCACTTACAGTCGGCCAATGCAGATGCTAATATACTGATGGTGACATTTGACAGCGCCTTTGCACCAACATTGCTGGATGAACTTGCGTTTGTGATGACCAAGGAGCAAACCGGCGACAATATGTGGAAGCTGGTAACTGATAAGCCCGCAGAATTGCGCGCTGAGGTAATGCAATGGTCGCTGAACAAGGGTATCGGTATAAGTGCCTTACAAACCGAGACGCACACGCTCGAGGATGTTTTCAGGACGTTGACCAAAAAGTAAAAATAAAAAAAGTATATGATCGTTACGCTTGAAGTAGCAGGCACAACTCCAATGAATGCCTATGTTGCTATGCCAAAAGGGGAAGGAAAATTTCCGGCTGTTATGGTATTTCAGGAGGCATTTGGTGTTAATCAACACATTCGGGAGATCACAGACCGCGTTGCGGAATTGGGATATGTGGCCATTGCACCCGAACTGTTTCATCGTCAGGCGCCGGCAGGGTTTGAAGTGGGGTATAATGAATTTCAAAAGATCATGCCGATCATGCAAACACTTACGCCTGAAACTTTGTTGGAGGATGTAACAGTGACCTACAACTGGTTGAAAGCAAATCCGAGTGTAGCAGCAGATAAGATCGGGTGTATCGGGTTTTGTTTGGGTGGGAGGGTAGCTTTGCTGACCAATAGCGCACTCCCCGTAAAAGCAGCGACCTCATTTTATGGTGGCGGAGCACATACAATGGCAGATAGAGTACCATCATTGCATGCACCTATGCTGTTTTTCTGGGGTGGTAAAGATCAGCACATCAAGCGTGAGCACATACAGACCTTGAACGATGCACTGGATGCAGCCGGCAAACCGTATATCTGTTCAGTGATCTCGTATGCCGATCATGGTTTTAACTGCGATGCACGCGCAAGCTACCATCCGGAGGCATCAAAAGAAGCCTGGGCGATGTCTGTCACATTTTTGAAGAATAAACTGGCTTAGTTTATACGGGCAGTTGCATTATGTGGTCGTTCATGTAAAAGCCATTGCCAATGTCAATATCCTCGTTCCGAACGATGGTGAATCCCATTTTTTTGTAAAATGCGATGGCAGTGTTGTTATGCCTGTTCACATTGAGGGTAAGCAGTTGGGCACTTCGCTCACTAATGTGGCTAACTACATAGTTGATCAGATCCCTGCCTATGCCTGAACCCTGAACCGTGGGTAGTACATATAGTTTGTGCAGCTTGTATGTTTCAGGAGCTATAAGCGACCATGAAGCAAACCCTGCGGGTATTTGCTGTGAGTCTCGGTATATCGAGAAATAGAAATCGGGTGCTGCCATTTGTTCTTCTAATACTTCAGGCGCATAAAATTTTTGCAGCATGTAGTTCACCTGCTCAATACCGATGATGGGTATATATGTGTTGATCCAGGTGTGGTACGCCAGATCTCTGATCAATGGAATGTCCGTTGCAGTTGCTGCTGAGATCAGGTTATTGTTCAAGGTAAGATGTTTTAATTGGTCCATTATTTTTCATGGCGAAATGGTTGAGCAAACTATTTGTCACGGGCTATCAGGGCTTCAGCCAGATCCATAAGTGGTTGTTTCCTTTTGGCTGGTATAGCTACTTTATCCAAAAAGCGGAATGCCGCGTCCGAGTAATCTCTGATCATCACTTTGCAGGCAGCTTCGGCGCCGGTTTGCCTGAAAAGTTGTAGCATGGTATCCACCTTGTCGGGCGAGTCTGTTTGCAGCAGTGCATGTATACCGGCTTTTTGTTCCGGGTTCGCAAGCTCTAAAGCCTTGATGAGCAAGAAAGTTTTTTTGTTTGATTTGATATCCCCTCCCACTTGCTTGCCCGAACGTTCCGGGTCTCCAAAGGCGTCAAGATAATCGTCCTGCAACTGGAACGAAATGCCCATGTTTCTGCCAAATTCGTAGAGGTTGTTGGCCGTATCCCCAAGCGCTCCACCAACTATCGCGCCTATTTTCAGGCTGCATGCCAGTAAAACGGAAGTTTTTAGCGCTATCATCCGAATGTATTCATCCATAGCAACATTATTGCTATTCTCAAAATCCATGTCTAATTGCTGGCCTTCGCAGATCTCTATTCCTGTGGTATTAAAAACTTCGAGCACTTCAGGGAGCGAGGTGCGGATGGCAGATAGGTACCTGTATGAATATATACACATTACGTCGCCGCATAAAATACCGGCAGTCATACCATTGCGGGTGTGTATGGTGGGCTTGCCCCTGCGCAGGGGTGCCTTATCCATGATGTCGTCATGAATCAAAGTAAAATTATGGAACAGCTCTACGCCAAAGGCTGCGTGCCATGCATCTTCATTGATGTCGGCTATGAGTTCGTTGGCCATGAGGCACAATACCGGACGAATGTATTTGCCGCCATTGCCTAATAAGTATTTGCAGGGTTCGTAGAGGCTTTCAGGATCATCGGGGAACGGAGTGTTTTTCCTGAATCGCTCTTCAAAAAGCCGTGCCAGTTCGTTATAGGAATGCATTTATGATCTGCGTTTTTTACTTTTATTGATCGGTGATTTATGTTGTTGTGTTCGCGGCAGGGGCGGCAGTTCTAAAAATGCAAAGTCTATCCGCCTGCGTTCCAGATTGGCTGCTACTACCCGTATACGTACTTTATCACCCATTGTGAATTTCAATCCTGTGCTTCTGCCAACCAGGGCATATTCCGCTTCTTTGTATTCAAAGTTGTCGAAAACCATCAGATCGCTGGCAGATACCATGCCCTCACATTTGTGTAAGACTGTCTCAGCCCAAAAACCAAAGGTTGCCACACCGCTGATCACCGCATCAAAGTCTTCGCCAATAAAGTCCTGCATGTATTCTACCTGTTTGTATTTATTGGCAGCGCGTTCTGCTTCCATTGCCCTGCGCTCCTGATCGGAGCAATGACGACACGCTGCTTCCAGCGTTTTCGCCGGCTGAGGTGCATTGTCAAGGCAGTCTTGAACGATCCGGTGTACCAATATGTCGGGATATCGGCGTATGGGCGACGTAAAGTGACAATAGTGTTCAAATCCGAGTCCGTAGTGGCCAATATTTTCAGTGGTATAGATCGCTTTCGACATGGTACGGATACCCAATTGTTCCAACACATGTTGTTCGGGCTTGCCATGTACTTTTTCCAGCATTTCGTTGAACGACTTGGCAATATTCTTAGTTTCTGCAAAGTCGATCTTTACACCAAATCGCGCGGCGAACATTCCGAAAACCTTTATTTTATCCTGATCAGGCACATCGTGAACCCGATACGGAAACGGCACAGGCTTGTCCTTAATGGTCTTGGCTCCAACATATTCTGCCACCGTCTTATTGGCAAGGAGCATCATTTCTTCTACAAGCTGGTGCGAAGCTTTGCTTTCCTTGATCATAATGCCGATCGGTTTGCCCGATTCGTCCAATTTAAAACGGACCTCCTGCGACGAGAAGTTAATCGCGCCTTTTTTGAATCGCTCTTTGCGAAGATTTTGTGCAATGGTATTCAGCAACAACAAATGATCTTTGTGTTCATCGTCGCCGCCTTCTATCGCCGCTTGCACCTGTTCATACGTGTAACGTTTATCAGAATGAATAAGTGTCCGGCTGATAGAGCTTTCCTTGACATGCCCCTCGGCGTTGATCGTGAAAACGGCTGAGAAAGTATACTTGTCTTCGTTGGGACGCAGTGAACATAGCTCATTGGAGAGGCGCTCGGGCAGCATGGGAAGGACCCTGTCCGGCAAGTATACGCTGGTGGCGCGGGCAAAGGCTTCTTTGTCCAATTCCGATCCCGGTTGCACATAGTAGCTTACATCGGCTATATGCACACCGATCTGATACCATCCGCCTTTTTGTTTTTTTATGGATATGGCGTCGTCAAAATCTTTGGCGTCTTCCGGGTCAATTGTAAACGTGAGTGTTTTTCTGAAATCCTTTCTTGTCTTTAGGGCTGTTTCATCTATGGCATCGTTACACCGGCCGGCTTCTTCCATTACACTGTCGGGGAATGTAAGTGTAAAACCATTTTCAGTCAGTATACCCTGCATGGCCTTTTCATTCATGCTTTCTTCGGTCAGCAAGTTCACGATCTCGGCAACCGGGCTTTTGGAATTGCCCTTCCATTCTACGATGCGAGCAAGTGCATGGTCGCCGTCTTTAGCGCCATTGAGCAAATGCAACGGTATAAAAAAGTCCACGGGTACTTTGTCATTGTCCGGAATAAAGAAACCATAATGCGCTTGCAGTTGTACGCGCCCGGTAAATTCGTTTTGTTTGCGGGCTACAACCTCTGTTACAACACCTTCGGCGCGCTTATTGTTATCCTGATACCCGCTCACTTCCACGCGTACAGTATCGCCATTCAGCGCATTGCCGGTATTGTTACGCCGCACCATGATGTCTTTATCATGGCCATCTACGATAACAAAGCCCATGCCGTTTCTTGTGATCTCTATTTTGCCCTTGAGAATTTTATGATTGCCGCTGTTCTTTTTTTCTTTCTTTTTTGCCATTGGTCATAATTTATTGCACCTCGAATCTTTTCTGCCCGGGACCGAAAACAATAATGGCTCGTGTATGTGCAAATGCAAGTTAAGTAATTAATATGGTTCGGGCAATTTATTGGTAATAATCGCAAAGACTGTCAGTGTATTTACTTCAGCCATTGTCAGCCTATTTTTTAGCGGCATAGTAATTATAATCGGCTATGAGTTGTTTGTAAAAATCAGTTGTGGTGCCTTCAGGCACTATGCCCCATTTTTGCGATAATTTTTGTGCTATTTGCAATTTGTATTCCTCCATATACTTTGTGGGTGCAACATTCAAAAGGTTTTTGATGTTATTGATGTCTTTGTCTGAAAGTTGCATCACCTGCGGATAACGGGGTTGGTAATTATTATCGGAAATATTGTAAAAGATAGTTTGATTGATGTCGGGAACATAGCTTTTATCAATCACTACAGTACCTGCTGCGAGATCGCCAAATTTTTGGGATTTGTTGGATACAACAACGCAAAGAAAATCAGGAACATAAAGAAGGAGAAAGCCAATCAACTTCGCCGGATTCATTAGAGATTCAGGTGCCAGGAAAATATAAATGTTTCCAATGCAAAGCATCCACCGCAGGGCATATTGGCCCCAGGTTGCTTCCTGACCGTCTCTACTGAGTACCTTTATGCCCATCACTTTTTTTCCCAGAGTCTGACCATTCATCAAGATCTCGAAAAACAACTGGTATAACAATACCGGCAGTATGTAAATAATGTAGATCATGAAAAAATTAATATCCTGATCGATGCCTAAATAACGGACAAAGAACCCGAACACAATGAAAAAATAAAGCATGATCAAGGCCAAGTCTATGAACCATGCACCCAAACGCTTGCCGAAAGCAGCTATTTTAAACTCCAGATCTATGTTAAAAGCGGTACTTACAGTGATCACCTGCATAGAAAATAAAGGTAAGTAAAAAGCCCGGAAAACAATACTGCTACCCAATATTCAATCCTATTATGCTCACGGCGGTAAAACGCATTTTTTATATTGTCGGTTTTCTATCTTTGTGGTATGAGCAATACTGTATTATTCCAAAAAGAGGCCGGTGTGGCTTTTATTACGCTTAACAGGCCTGAGACATACAACAGTTACAACCGTGATATGGCGTTAAGCCTTCAGCAGTTTTTAGACGACTGCGCCTATGATGATGAGATAAGGTGTGTTTATTTAACAGGTGCCGGCAAAGGTTTTTGTTCGGGTCAAGATCTGTCTGAGGCCATGGACCCAACGCCGGAGGATTTTGAACGAATGGTTTCTGAGCATTATAATGCCACCATAGTTCGAATCAGGCACATGGAAAAGCCTATAATAGCTGCAGTGAATGGAGTTGCTGCGGGAGCCGGTGCCAATATAGCTCTGGCATGTGATATTGTAGTTGCCAGTAGTAGTGCTTCATTTATTCAGGCTTTCAGTAAAATAGGACTGATACCGGATAGTGGCGGGACGTTTTTCCTGCCGCGCCTGATAGGCATGCAACGTGCTGCTGCATTAATGATGACTGCTGAGAAAGTGCCTGCTGCTGAAGCTGCAGCCATGGGAATGATCTATAAGTGCTATGCAGACGACGTATTTGAAGCTGAAAGTAAAAAATTGGCTTATTACTTAGCCCATATGCCTACGCGCGGCATAGGGCTGACTAAGAAATTGCTGAACGATAGCTTTAATAATGATCTGGAGACGCAGTTGAATAACGAAAAAGAACGTCAAAAACAAGCAGGTTCATCAACTGACTTCAAAGAAGGAGTAATGGCATTTTTGGAGAAACGCAAGCCGGTGTTTACCGGTAAGTGATCATTGTTTCACCATTGTAATATCGCAGGAAAGACCCGTGGTGCCGCTGCCGCTGTCAACCGTCACAAAGTGAAGGGTGATGGTATTTGTGGCGCTGTAAAAAGTGCCTGTACCACTAATTCCGCTGCTGCCAGTGGCATTGGCAGTTGGAGTAAGGTGAATGTTGTTAAAACTGTCAACTGTGGCTGTGGCCGTTGTAGCGCTGCTACCATTGAAGTTTGAGATATTGATTGTATAACCACCGTTGGATGCTGCTGCAGTGACCGCACTTGCCCAGTTGCCGTTTCCGGTGACCAATTCATTACAGTGTCCTCTCGAGCAATTATACGTGCCGATCATGGGGCCGTCCCAGGCGGTTTGGCAGCTGTTGCCGGAATAGCCTGTGGGGCAGGAACAAACATTGCTTACACAGGTACCCCCGTTTTGGCAGGTTGTAGTACCACATTTGTTTTTGCACGCGGAATTGTAAACGCAGGCAGCTATACAAACAAAAAATAAAGCAATACTGTATATCTTCTTTTGAGGAAACATTTTTTGGATCACGAATTTGTACAAAAGTAATAATTTGAAACAGACACACGGCACGTTTGAATATAGTTTAACATTTGTTTGCCGACATCCATACAATGTATTTTATGATTGTCAGTTCATTATATCACCCCTTTTAACTAGTACGTTCTCAAAATTCGTCCCTTAATTGCAGCCGCTTTATCCGTGCTTCAATTGCGCCGTAGGTTCGTCCCAGTTTGGCGGCAATTTCCTTGGTACCGTATTCCATTTGTAATAAGTTGGTCAGCATTTCATCATCATCGGTGGTCCAGGGTTTGTATGCAGATGGTTTATTGGCGGGCGTATTGTGTTTATTCCAAGGTTTTTTGTGGGTCGGTTCGGGTGGAGTGTATGCAGGTGTTGCCACTGCTGCCAATACGTTGATACCGGAAGCAGGCATCAATTCTTCTGGTATGTTCAGCCTATTGCGAGTACGTGTGACAGCTACATACAGTAGATTGATCTCCTCATTTATTTTTTGCAAAGTCATTGCATCCGGCTCTTTTTCTTCTACCCGGCTTTTTAATTTTTTTTCGGTTATAAAGTCGTTTGCAAGTGTTACTTCATCGTATTCCATGCCCTTGCACCGGTGAACCGTGGAGAAAATATAGTCTGCCTTGTCTTTGTCGTCAGTTTCTATGTGGTTATCCTTTATTTGTTTAATATAGTACGGTAGCTTATTACCATATTTTTTTACTACTTCCAGCAACAGCCCCATTTGGTTGTCCTCCGTTTTTCTGATATAGTCTTCCAGATCGCCAACGCCGTTCATCGCCTTCAGCATGGGGTCCTTGATCATAGCGTTTTTGTCGAGGTACAAATTCATTATATCATAAATGGATGCGCCTTCATCGGCATAGGTATATGTTTCAAATCGTCCTTCAAAATACAGTTTCTTGATCTCTTTGCGCTCAACGAGCATTGTCACCGCATGTACCAACAAAGAAGTGTTGGTTCTGGCTATCACTGCCTTAGACTTAACTGCGGACGAGGTGCCGTATCCGTTGATCAAGGGCTGTTTTGCAGGCCCAAGCAGTGATTTCCATTGCAATATACGTACGGCCAATGATGCGATCTCATTGCTGAATCTAAAACTGGTAGTGAGGTTAAAGACCGGGAAATTGATTTTTTCCATGGCATTTATTGCATATCGCCAACTGTATATCTGTTGGTGCGAATCGCCAACGATCACCTTTGTAGCGGGCTGGGCCAGAAAAATATCCAGCATAGCCTCTGATGCATCCTGTCCCTCATCAAAAAGTATAAAGTCATACGGTAAAACGGGCCGCATTAATTGAAATTTTTTAAGGTAAAGGTCATGCGCCATTGGTATTTCGCCTTTGTCCATTTTTGCCAAAAACTTACGGGTCAACTCCAGCAAGCGTGTTTTGTGCAATGCAACAAATTTGCGGGCGTCTGCATCTGCTACTACGCTTTCATAGTCCAGCTCCTGAACCTTTGATTTATTGCTGTTGCAGAAATACGAAAAAAAACGTCCCACATGGCTTGCCAATATATGAGCTGTATGCGAATGATCGAATCCTTTTATGTCGAGCGCTTCGGCAATATCTACCGGTTGGTAGCTGCCTTGCTTAAGCGTATAGCCTGCTCCCCGCATGACATAGGAAAACGCGAGGGAGTGAGCAGTTTCGACCTGAACATGCTGCAAGCCCGGTTCAGAAAATTTTTTCTCGGCTTCTGTTTTTACCGAGCGGTTAAAAGCCAGATACAATATTCTGGAGTCAGGGCGCGCGCGGGCATATGCAATAAGGGTGGTTGTTTTGCCACTGCCTGCCACTGCATTTATTGCAATGTTGCCGGAGCTTTCGATAATGGCTTTTTGTTCGGGTGTGAGGTTCATGATCGGGGACTTTGAGTGTAAACTTAGAAAAATTATGGGGTGGGGCAAGCACAGCGTTTTTACTATTATTTATTGCTTATTAACCGTCGGTTATATGTTTTAGAAGTGGAGTTCATTAGAAAGTAAGTAAAATTATATACGAGTGCGTAATTTTTAGTAATTTCAATGCTTTCTTGAAATTTTAAGAAAATAGTCCTATTTTTATACGCAGTATTCATATCCTGCATTCAGTCGTGGGTTATGAAGCTATTTTACGAATCGAAAAAGACAAAATAGATAAATCATGAAGAAATTTTACAAACTGATGTTGTTGGGAGTGCTGGCTATTGTTGTTGACAGGACAGTAGCGCTTGCACAAAGCACTGCCACGGTTTTTTATGATAATTTCAACAGGATTGCGCTGAACGGTGGTTGGGCAGGTACTGCCTATACTGCAGTGAACGGCAATGGGGCAGATGATGGATATTCGTTGAATTCAAATATTACCATTGACCCAAACTTTATTGACTATGCTGCCGGAGGTTTTGCTCCAACCGGTTTTACGCCAGGCGTATTATCTACGTATGTTGACAATGTTACAGCCGGAACAATAAGTTCTTATAGCTATGTTTATGCTAGTTTGGCTACGTCATTTACTGCGCCATTCACTAATACCCTGGATGCTAATCCGGGAACTGTTACCTGGACTTTTAATATGGCAACGCCGCAGGTTTTAGCTTCAGGCTTTACAAATGCGACAGATATGGTAGCTATGGTGCTTGGCGCCACAAGTAATACATTTACAACCGCAGGTAATGGCTATGCAGTTGTGTTTTCTACTGCAACTCCAAGAAGTATTGGTCTGGTTAGATATACTGGCGGTTTACAGGGAACGATCACCTCAATTATCGCTCCTACAGTAGGTAATTTGGCAAGCGGACGGGATTTTGCAAGTGTTCAGGTGACATACAATCCTGCATCCAATAGTTGGTCTTTAAGCGTAAGGGACGATGGTTCCGATGCTACAGGATTCAGTGATCCATTATTGACTACACTTGGAGGGTACACTTCTGTAGGCACGGCAACAGACAATACTTATACGGGATTTTCTCTCGCTTGGTTCGGTTATTATTCAAATTTTCATGAGACACCGCCGCGTTACAATAAATCATATTATGCTCAATTTGACAATATGAGTGTGACCGTGGGATGTACGCCACCTACAAGCGTTACAGCAGCCTTTACAAGTAATCCGATCTGTTCAGGTAGTCCGCTACACTTTACAGGAGGAGCTGCCGGAGCTTCTTCGTATTCATGGAAAGGGCCAAATGGTTTTTCATATGGCGGATTAACCGGTAATACTACTATCGCAACTACGACATTTTTAAATAATGGTACTTATACTTTTACAGCTACTTCAGGTAACGGATGCCCTGCTTCTATTACATTAGACGCTATAATTGACACGGCCCCTACTTCAGTGACAGTTGCTCCCGCAACAGTATCAATTTGCGATGGTTCCAGTATTATGTTAACAGCCTCGGTAACGCCAGTAGCCGCTAAGGATACTGTTTTCGCTCAATATTTCAATTCGCCGTTAAATGGTTGGACGATAAATGATGCAGGCATAACGGCTCCGGAAGACATCGGAGAATGGCAATTTGTTGAAAACAACTGGCAAGATGAAAATGGGAATACGTATAGAAGCCCCGACAATAGTTACTTCTATATCGCAGATGCCGATATTTCTACCAATGTAACTGCAACACAGCTGGTATCGCCATCGTTTTCTTTAACAAACTATGCTAATGCGTCCCTGAATTTTCAAACATTTTATGAACATTATGCAGGAGATATAGCGGACGTGGATATATCTACTAATGGTGGTTCTACTTGGGTCAATCTTGCAGCCTATACAGCAAATATTGGTACGATGACCGGGTTTGCAGCAAGAACAATTTCGTTAAACGCCTATGTAGGACAGTCAAATCTAATGGTGCGGTTTAATTACAATAGCACATTTGGTTATTGGTGGGCACTGGATAACATTTCTGTTACCGGTACTCCTATCCCTGCACCCACATGGACGTCTCCTATAAGTTTATATACCGATCCGGGCTTAACCAGTGTCTACTCTGCAACCAGCACTCCTACGTTTACGGTCTATGCTGCACCAACATCATCAATTTCATACACTGCTACAGTATGTGGCATTAGAGGGACCAGTTCAGTTACAGTGGTGCCACCATTGCCGGTTATTACAGGTACATTCTCTGTTTGTCCGGGCACTGTTGTTACATTACATGATGCCACGTCTGGTGGTACTTGGAGCAGTTCTGCAACTGGTGTTGCAACTATAAGCGCTACAGGAGTGGTAACAGCAATAGGATCCGGCACTACCACTATTACTTATGCGGAAGGAACCTGTCAGGTGACTCAAGAATTTACCGTCTACAATAATCCGGTTGCTATAAGCGGGAGCAGTAATGTTTGCAACGGCACCACAACAACGCTTAGTGATGGTACCGGGCCGGGTACTTGGCTTAGCACCAATACAGGTGTAGCTACAATTGGTTCGTCGGTTGGTAATGTTTCTGCAATTGGCATCGGTACAACTAATATCGTCTATTCAGTTACTGCAACCGGTTGCGGGATTTCCGAGACATTAACGGTAAGTCCGAGTCCGTTACCGATTTCAGGTACATTTACATTGTGTGCGGGTAGTGCTACAACGTTAACTGATGGTACACCAAGCGGCACATGGAGTAGTTCAAGTACAGGTGTTGCAACCATCAGTGCATCCGGAGGTTATTTAGGTGCCGTTGGATCAGGAACAACTACTATTACCTATCTGTTGGGAAGTTGCCCATCTGTGAAGACAATTCTCGTTAATCCTTTACCGGCAGCGATTGGCGGTTCGACAAATATTTGCGACCACGATACAGTGACCTTGACAGACGCTACTACTCCGGGCACCTGGACCAGTACGAATCCTACAGTAGCCAGTATCGGCTCTACGTCAGGTACGGTCATTGCGTTGACTGCTGGTACAACAACCATCTCGTATACTTCCGGTGTTACCAATTGTGCCTATACTGAAACACTTACAGTTAATCCATTACCGGCTCCGATAGGCGGATCTCTTAATGTTTGCTATGGCAATTCTACCAATCTGACTGATGATTCCACTTCAGGTACTTGGTCTACCAGTACTTCTTCGGTTGCAACGATCGGTGCGGTGTCGGGTACTTTGAATGGAATAGATTCAGGAACCACTACAACTACTTTCTCACTTAACTCAACCGGTTGTTATGTCACTACGATCGACACCGTGTTCCCGCAACCGAGTATCATAGGCGGACCCTCAGCAGTTTGCGCCAACGAAGGTTCTATAACGCTTACAGATGCACTTTCGGGAGGTACATGGACCAGTAGTGACCCTACGACTGCTTCAATTGATCCGACATCGGGTATGCTCACGGGCTATCTCACAGGAACAGTTTTGGTGACCTACACATTGCCTACAACTTGCTTTGTAACAACAGTGATAACAGTTAACGGACTACCTACAGTAATAACCGGCGCTGATACTGTATGTGCAGGTGGGGGAGTAGTGACACTTTCTGATATTTCTGGTGGTGGTGCCTGGTCAAGCTCGCCTGTAGGAACGGCCTCTGTAATATCAACATCAGGTGTTGTAACAGGTATAGTAGCCGGCGCTGCAAACATAACTTATACATTGCCTTCTTCGGGCTGTTTTATTACATTCCCGATAACGGTGAACCCATTGCCGGATCCAATTGGCGGTACACTTAATGTATGCGTAGGTGATTCAGTTATTTTGACCGATGGAATGACAGGCGGAACCTGGAGTACAAGTATTGGGTCAGTTGCAGGCATTAATGCTGCAAACGGCACACTTACTGGTTTGTTTGGTGGCTCAAGTGTCACTACATATATGTTGCCCACCGGTTGTAGCATCACTACAGTAGACACAATTTATAGTTTGCCTTCAGCAATTACAGGTACTTATTCAGCTGTTTGCGCAGGTGGTAATACAATAACGCTCAGTGATGCAACTACAGGCGGCTCTTGGTCTGTTTCACCGCTGGGTATAGCTTCAGTTTCTGCAGGTGTTGTAACCGGTATAGATTCAGGTATGTCCACCGTGACATATACATTGCCATATACGGGTTGTTTTGTAGTTACTCCGGTTATGGTAGATGGTCTTCCACAACCGATCGGTGGAGCATTAAATGTATGCCAAGGTGATTCCGCAGCGCTTACCGATGCCACTACCGGCGGCACCTGGAGTACCACACCGGGTTTGATTGCAACAATTAATACGGCCGATGGAGTTCTTACCGGCTTATCTCAGGGTACTACTACTACTACATATACTTTGGGTACAGGCTGTTCGGTTACCGTGGTTGATACTATTTATGGTCCGCCAACACCAATTTCCGGCCCTTCGTTTGTATGTGACAGTGGCTTTACTATTACGCTGACTGATGATAGTACAGATGGTACCTGGACTACTTCAGCCACAACAGCTTCAGTTGATCCGCTTTTGGGCGTAGTTACCGGTATTACCGCTGGTTCGGCAACAATTACATACACGATTAACCGTACAGGTTGTTTCGTTACAACTTCGGAAACGATCTATCCCATTCCTGCTGAAATTAACGGTATTAACAGAGTTTGTAATGGTTTGTCATCAACACTCTATGACGCAACCGGAACGGGTAGCTGGAGTATAGGTTCGACGGCTATAGCTACCATCAGTGCTACCGGCGTTGTAACAGGTGTTGACTCAGGTGTTACATTTGCTACTTATACATTGCCTGTTACAGGGTGTTATGTGACCGATAGCTTTACGGTCAATCCAAATCCTGCGCCCATTGCAGGTACGTTTAGTGTATGTGCGGGACTAAGTACGGTTTTGACTGATTCTACTTCGGGTGGTATATGGTTGAGCGGCAATCTTACAGCAGCAACTGTAGATTCATTCAGTGGTAATGTTGGCGCTATAAGTGCAGGAACTACAACAATTACTTATTTGCTTACAGCAACCGGATGTCTTGATTCTGCTTCTGTATTAGTGAATCCATTGCCCTTGCCAATCACAGGACGAACCGCTGAATGCGTTGGTATTACTACAACGTTGGCAGATGCTACACCGGCTGGTGTATGGTCAGTTACCGACTCAGCAATTGCAACTATAGATTCAGTGGGTAATACAACAGGGGTTCATTATGGTAATACAATGGTTACCTATACATTACCTACGGGTTGTCTCATGACAGCATTAGATACTGTGTTTGCATTACCAACAGCCATTAGCGGGACAGATTCTATCTGTAATAACTCTTCTTCATTATATACCGATGGGACACCGGGTGGTGTATGGAGTACCAATCCTTCGAGTGTTGCTTCTGTGAATGATACAGGTATGGTGACAGGTATCAGTGCAGGCTATTTCACTATATCTTATACCCAAACTACAGGATGTTATATGGTGATGGATTCAATTTACATTATTCCGAATTCAGTACCGTCAATATCAGTAGCAGGCGGTCCCGACACAGTTTGTGCCGGTACAACGATCACCTTCAATGCCACCGGAGTGAATACGGGTACCGCGCCAGTGTATAGTTGGGATGTACTTGGTTCGTTTGTAGGTGATACAACTACAACATTCAGTTATATACCGGACGACGGTGATGTAGTGACTTGTACGATGATCAGTAATGCTATCTGTCCGTTGCCAAATCCTGTTGTAAGTAATTCTGAAACTATTATTGTGAATCCTGCAGTTGCTTTAGCTGTTTCGATAATAGAAACTCCTGCGCTTACAGATTCGGTGGATTATGTAGGTCAGGTAGTAACGTATAATGCAGGTATTGTGAATGGTGGTACCGACCCTACTTACCAATGGTATGTAAACGGGGTGGCGGTTACTGGCGCAACGTCGAACAGTTATGTGACAAGGGTGTATTTTAATGACACGGTTTATTGCGTTGTTACCGGAAATGCGCCATGTGCCACAAGATCGGTTGATACAAGCAATGTCATTACATTATTTGCAAGCCATTTGGGCGTAAACAATGTGAATAATATTTCGGGCCTCACCTTGTTCCCTGATCCGAACAACGGTAGCTTTATTGTGAACGGAAAAGTGAATGATGTTGCGGGTAACAGTGTTGAGATCACAGTTACTGACCTTTTGGGTAAAACAATTTTCACTAAAACGGTTGAGCCGGCTAACGGAATACTTAATGAAACAGTATCGCTGAGCAATGATATAGCTGATGGAAGTTATTTTGTGAGGGTAAGCTCCGGTGGATTGGTTCAGGTGATGCAGTTTGTTGTTAAACGTTGATCAAATAATTGAAGTTGTTATATAAGAGGTTGTTGCAATGCGCAACAACCTCTTTTTGCTTTTAGCAGTATTAGTTGCCTGATTCCGCTTACCTTTGCGCAAAATTTTCAAAGAATGGCATTACAGGCGGGCATTGTAGGACTACCGAATGTGGGTAAGTCTACACTTTTTAATGCGGTGAGCAACAGTGCAAAAGCGCAGGCATCCAACTATAGATTTTGTACCATTGAGCCCAATGTAGGGCAGGTAAACGTTCCTGACGAAAGGCTGAATAAGCTGGCTGAACTTGTGAAACCACAACGTATATTGCCTACTACTATAGAGTTCGTAGACATTGCCGGATTGGTAAAAGGAGCCAGTAAAGGAGAGGGGCTTGGTAATAAGTTTTTGGCTAACATACGTGAAGTGGATGCGATCATACATGTGATACGCTGTTTTGAAGATGAAAATATTTTGCGTGAGGAAGGAGATATTAATCCGGTAAATGACAAAGGCATTATTGATACCGAATTGCAACTAAAAGATCTGGACAGTGTAGAGAAAAAGATACAGCGTGTAGAAAAACAAGCGAAGACCGGTGACCCGAAAATGAAGGCGCAATGTGAGGTCTTGCTTCAGTGCCAAAAATGCCTGAGCGATGGCAACAATGTACGCAGTTTGAATTTGGAGGGCGAAGATCGTGAGGCAATAGCGGATATTTTTTTGTTGACGGATAAGCCGGTGCTGTATGTAGCTAACGTAGATGAGGCTGCCTTACTTACCGGTAACAAATATTCCGAAGCATTAAAAAAGGCAGCGGAGGCCGAGGGAGCAACCATTATAGTAATGAACAATTCTATAGAAGCGCAAATTGCCGAGTTGGAGACAGATGAAGATAAAGAAATGTTTTTCTCGGAATACGGGCTTAAAGAACCCGGGTTAAATCGACTGATCCGCTCGGCTTATGACCTGTTAAATCTCATCACCTATTTTACCGCGGGTATACAGGAAGTAAGGGCGTGGACCATTCACCGCGGATGGAAGGCACCACAGGCTGCCAGTGTGATCCATACCGATTTCGAAAAAGGGTTCATTAAGGCTGAGGTGATCGGGTATAATGACTTTGTACAATATGGTAGTGAAGCTGCTTGCAGGGATGCAGGAAGGCTGCGTATAGAAGGGAAAGAGTATATAGTACAGGATGGCGATGTAATGCACTTCAGATTTAATGTTTGATAATTGCCAATCCGGCATCATTTCCGGTTGAATACTATGGGCAGATCGTTATCATACAAAAGTATCATTCCTTTCGCGCTGATTTTGGTGTGTGTGCTGGCTATATTAGTGGCTTGGCGCAACGCAGGAGCACCTTTTACCGGTAAGGCATCTGTAATATCGTCGAAGATCAAGCCGGGGGTGGACAGTATTATTAGATCACTCAGGAGCGGAGATGTAATAGTACGTACAGGCAGCGGACCGGGAAGCGAATTAATGGCTCTTATGAATACCAAGAACAAAACTTATTCGCATTGCGGGTTGGTGATCATTGAAAACGGGAATCCGTTCGTATACCATTGTATAGGAGGCGAGGAGAATCCGAATGCTACGATGCGCAGAGACTCTGCTGCCTTATTTTTGTCGGCAGCACATAGTCTGGGATTCGGGATCATAAGATATGATCTTTCTTCACAGCAGCTACAGCGGCTTGCCCATATTGTCAATAGTTTCTATAGCAAGCATCCTAAATTTGACCTTTGTTTTGATCTGAAGTCTAATGATAGATTATACTGCTCGGAATTTGTTTATAAAGCGATCAATGCAGCCACTGACGATAGCTTGTACATCAACACCACAACTGCATATGGCCATACTTACGTGGCCATAGACAACTTATTTGAGAACACCCATGCGCACTTCGTTTGCAAAGTGCGTTTTTAATGATATTTTTGTAAACATTCAATACATGATCTTCATGAAAAGTATTTCGTTCCGTTCAGCTTTTATCGTTCTATTGTTTTCCAGTTTGGCGTGGAGCTGCACGAACAAGAATGCTCCTACCGAGATAGCAAAAGTTTGGCTTAATGATTATCACGAGCTTAATTTTGAAGATGCGAAGAAATATTCAACCGAGACGACCCGGAACACGCTTTCTTTGGCGCAGATGTTTTTGTCAACAATGCCCGATTCTTTAAAACGCAAGGCCAGAGAAATTAAGGTGAACATTAAGGGGTCGAAAGAAGATGGATCTAATGCCACCGTGGTTTATACTTTGTCGAGAGACCCAAACCGAGAGGAAAAACTGAATCTGGTGAAGCAAGGTGATACATGGTTGGTGCAATTCACTAAAAATGATATGAATGTGGAAGGCGGTATGCCTGATACCACTGCAGCCCCTGCCGGAGCCGACTCCAATGCAGTGCAAATTACCGTAGGGCCGCCCGATACTGCTAACACCGCTCCTATAGTAGACACCGGAGCACATTGATTCGTAAAAACAAAAAAAGAACTACACCATGAAACGTGCAATGCTCATGCTACTGGTAATAATTGCGCCTGCATGGCTGCATGCGCAAACGATACCTGCCTGTAAAGCCGATGATCTGGTAAAAAGGATCGCAAATGGAAAAGACACTGTGTTTGTAATCAATTTTTGGGCTACTTGGTGTGTTCCCTGTGTGCAGGAACTGCCCCAATTCAATGCGCTCTATCAGGATCTGGCCGGAAAACCGGTAAAGATGCTTTTGGTGAGTCTGGATTTTAAAGAAGACTATCCGATGCGATTGGCCACTTTTATTGAGCGCAAACATCTTAAGCCGGATGTGACATGGCTGAATGAAACGAATCCGAATGATTTTTTACCCAAAATAGAGCCTAAGTGGGAAGGCTCTATACCGGCAACATTGGTAGTGAGCACAGGTCGGTCATACCGGAAATTCATTGAAAGCACTATTACAGAAGATCAGGTAATGAAGTGCGTTAATGATGCATTAGCTAAATAAAAACCGGAGATATGAATTACTTGGGGCATGCATATCTGTCGTTTGGTGATGCCGGATTATTGACCGGCAATATGATCGCCGATCATGTAAAGGGTAAAATAGTATTGGAGCAATACCCGGCAGCAATTAAAAACGGTATGTTATTGCATCGCAAGATCGATTCGTTCTGTGATGCTCACCCTGTAATACGCAGCGCGAAATTACTATTCAGGGAACAGTATGGTTTGTTTTCGGGCCCAATAGTAGATACCTTGTTCGACCACTTTCTGGCTAATGATCCGGTGATCTTTCCGGCTAAACACGATCTGGCTGCATTTGCCCAAAAAAGCTATCAACAAATAGCGGCCAACAGCCAATATCTTCCTGAAAAATTTGCTGCCTATTTCCCGTACATGGTGGAGCACGATTGGTTGACGGGATACAGAAATGTAAAATCGATGGAGCGCGCTTTACACGGACTGAGGCGAAGATCAATCTATTTCCCGCCTGTTGAAAAAGCCTTCGAAATATTTATCACCGATTATTTTGAATTGAACCGTTTTTACACGGCTTTTATTGCCGAAATTATCGTTTTTGTTAAATTTGAATCGGCTGTTTTATTTCAAAGTTAATGATTTATTTTTGCCCATAAGGGTTTCAACTGATGCATAGATTTTCAAATTCATATATAGTAGTAATATTTTTATTTATAGTTTTTATTGCCTGCAACCCCGCTGCCGGGCCCGTTACGGCAAAAACAGCTAAGACCAATGAGCCGGGTTTTCATGAGTCACCCATTATGAGCACGGTGGCGCCATTGGTATATGATACTACCAATCCTCAGGTTCGCACCATTATTGAACAATTGGATAAATTTTATGGCGCACAGGTTCGTGCGGGGTTCAATGGAAGCGTATTGTTGGGTTACAAAGGCCACGTGATCTATGAACGTTATTTTGGGTATGCCAACAAAGAGCAAAAGGTGCCATTGTCGCCTGAAAACGGGGTGCAACTGGCCTCCATTTCTAAGACCTTTACCGGCGCCGCTATTCTTTATCTGTATCAGCATAAGTATCTGGATATTGACAAGCCTGTTACCGACTATATTAAGGAGTTCCCTTATCCCGGGGTTACAGTAAAAATGTGTCTTTGTCACAGATCAGGCCTGCCTGATTATACTAAGTGGGTCCCTGACCATCACAATGAATCTACGCCCATTTCTAATGAGGAAATGTTGGCAATGATGATCAAGTACCATCCCGGGCTGGCGTTTAGACCCAATAGCAGGTTCACATACTGCAACACCAATTTTGCTGTATTGGCTATGATTGTGGAGCGGGTTACGGAAATGAAGTTCCCCGATTTCATGCAGAAGTACATTTTTAAACCGCTGGGGATGACCCATACCTTTATATACAGCCCTTGGGCAGGGTTGCCTGCCAATGCCACCATAAGCTATAAATATAACTGGCGCAGAGAACCCGACATGTTTGCCGATGGCGTGTACGGCGATAAAGGAGTGTACAGTACGGTAGAAGATATGTATCGATGGGATCAGTCGTTCTACGAAAATAAGTTGCTGAGCAATGAGACCATAGAGCTGGCATACGGGCCTTGCAGTTTTGAGAAAAAAGGGATCAAGAATTATGGACTGGGATGGCGTATGCTTTGTTTTCCCGATGGGAATAAGATCATCTACCACAATGGCTGGTGGCATGGCAACAACACTTCGTTCTATCGGTTTATCAAGGATAATTTCACCATAGTGGTGCTGGGCAATAAATATACTACCAATATCTACCGGCAGGCGCCGTCCATCGTCAATATTGTGAAGGGCACCAACAACTCACAAGAATTGGATTCGGACGACTGATCGGTCAACAAATTTACAGACCTAGTTTCTCTTTCAAAAATGCCAGTGTGTACTTCCCTGCTTCTTCCGCCGACTTACTATCGTATTTCGGATTGCTTGGGTTGGCAAATGCGTGGGGCGCATTGTAAGCATGCAGCGTGAAAGTGTGCCCTGTATGCTCAATTTTTTTTCCGAGTTCGTCGACGAGCGGCTTGGTAATATACTGATCCTGACTGCCCCAAATGTAAAGCACATCGGCCTTTAATTTTTTGATCTTTGAATTGTCTTTTTCGGGAAAGCCATAATACATAACACAGCCCACATTGCTGCTACCTGATAATATGCTTGCAGTGAACGACCAGCTTCCACCCATACACCATCCTAAAGTTGCAATCTGCTTTCCGGACCCTATTTTTTTCAACAAACCTTCAATAATAGACTCGGCCCTTTTTGCATCAAGGTTGCCCATTAATTGGCTGGCTTCGTCGGGTGTTGCAGCCACCTTACCATCATACAGGTCTACGGCATACACATTTACATTGCCCAGCTTTTTTTGCCAGATCTCAGCCTCGCGCTTGATGTAGTCATTCAGTCCCCACCACTCATGAAATATCAGCAGTACTTTATCTGTAGGGTCGGCTGCCGGTACATATAAAGCATGCCCTTCTTTGCCATCAGGAGTAGTGAAATACATCATTGCGCCTTTTTCGGCCGAGTATGCAAATGGAAGTGGCGCAGGATGTGATGATTTAAAATCAGTTCTCAAAGCCAGTAACTTCATATCGGTGCTATTTGCACAACAGCTCTGTGCAAATGTTGTTGATGCATTGCAGATGCACATAAATAACAATAGCAGTGCAATAGTTTTTTTCATGGTCAGATTATTTGGAGCAAAATTTACATTTTATTATTTCTCAGCCAAATAATGCGATAAGTTTTCGTCGGCGATACCGGACTATTTGATAGCTTAAGGTAAGTAAAAGCTATTTGTCGCAAATACGATATGAAAAAAATCATTAATTTTGTAAAGTGCCAATGAATTTATTTTGGATACTTCAACAATAGGCCATGAACAAAAAATATTTTTTTCTTCAGTTGTTATTAATGGTAGTAAGCCAAAGCTTGTGGGCTTATGGTTTTAAGCTTCCTGATCCCGGGCACCACAAGGTAGGTCATACCGCCATAGCCGATCCCGGAGAAGCTGACTATGATATGAAGTATGTGAAATTCAATCTGAATTTGTCAGATACTAGTCTGTTCATATCGGGCAATGTAGCAACGACCGCTCAAGTGGTGGCATTTAGTATGAGCAGCTATGTTTTT
>Ga0164297_10001590_pt1 | contig 23815 bp, 7 predicted proteins | sample GEODES058metaG_FD_113539 | JGI IMG/M metagenome (GOLD analysis project Ga0164297, IMG submission 113539) | Dystrophic lake water microbial communities from Trout Bog Lake, Wisconsin, USA - GEODES058 metaG | ecosystem: Environmental > Aquatic > Freshwater > Lake | place: USA: Trout Bog Lake... | reverse complement strand
GCGTTCAACGGAACCAACGCGACCTTCTGCATCAGTTACAACGATGTGTCCCTGAATATCAGCAACGTGCGTACCTACTACGATGCGTCGGTGGCCCTCATTGCGGCAGGTGTCCAGGTGCCCACGTGGAGTTACATCGCCAAGGGCAGCCTGGTATACAACGACATCTGCAGCACCCTGTTTGCGGACACGAGTTACGCGTTCACGGTGATCCCACGGAACGCGTTGGGAACTTCAGGCAGTCAATACTGGACGGCGGCAGCCTCGGTGCCCGCTTCCTTCAGTACCGCGAACGCGACCTTCTGTATCAGTTACAACGATGTGTCGTTCAGCATTGCCAACCCACGCGTCTACTACGATGCCTCGGTGGCGCTCATCGCGGCGGGTGTCCAGGTACCCACATGGAGCTATATCGCCAAAGGAAGCTCGGTGTACAACGACGCCTGCGGCGCCCTGTTTGCGGACACGAGTTACGCGTTCACGGTAGTGCCACGGAATGCCGTGGGAACCTCGGGACTGCAGTACTACACGGCGGCCTATTCGGTGCCTCCTACTCTGGCTTTGGGGACCCTGTCCGTCGGTTCTGCGGACATTTCCTTTGCACTTACCAATGTCGCGCGTAGCTTTGCTAGTTTCACGGTATCGCGTAAGACCGGAAGTACGGCTGGTTCTACAACAGCCGGTTCCCTTCTCACAGGTACATTGGTGTACCAAGATATGGCAGGTTCCTTTACGGCGGATACCAGTTATACCTACACGATTGTCGCATCTAATGCCGCGAATGTTGCGAACCCGGCAATAGTGACACAAATAACTCCGACCGTATCTCCTTATCCGACGTTTACATCGGGCAACTATACAGGGCCTGGTCAAGTTGGACCCAATATTTCATTCGGCCTTCCATCAAGCAGCGCATATTGGTATGTCAAAATTCAGCGCGTCGTGGACGGTGTCAATTTCGGTCCCGCCGACACCTTTCCTCCGGGTACCACCACGTATAATGACCCGAGCAACGGTCAAATTTATGCGGACAACAGTTACAGCTATATTATCACCCCGTTCAATGCGAATAAAGCCAATGGCCAACCGTTTACGACACCGACATATTCTCCTGGGGCAAGTGTGATGTTCAGTAGTTTGCCGTCGGTGGATACATCTAGCATCACCATGTACTTTGCCTACGGTCTCAGTTTTGAGTATGTGACAGTGACCGAAAATGGGGGTACATCCACTCGTCTGCCCAATTACCAGACGTCTTATACCCGGTACGGTCTGTTGGCCACCAACACGTATTCGTATGTGATCACTCCGTTCAATGCCATGGACAATAACGGCCCGTCTTTTACCAGCCCTACCAGTTATTCTCCGGTTCCCGTGGTTGGTACCCCCGTTTCAGCAGTTTACACCAGTCCTACCAGTATCTCGGTATCGTGGCCTTCTGCTACCACGTATGCCACGGTCTCCGTGTCCCGGACCACGACGTTCTACATCGGCGGTTCTACCACCCAAACCTTGGTTTCCAGTCTCGCGATTACGTCGTTCATCGACCTCAGTCAAAACACGCCTGCAGCGCAATATACATACACAATTACCCCGTTAAATGCTTTGGCGGGTCCGGGTACCCCCGTCATAACGGCCGCCATTTCGCCGACGGGTCCGACAGTCACCACGACCGGGTACACGAGCGCCATGACAAGCAGCAGCGTGTCCTTCAATGTGACCGGGTGCGGTACCACGTGTGCCTATGTGTCCGTCGTTCGCAATACCTATCTCAATGGTACGGTCAGTAACATGTCGGTCAATTCCACTTTCACCGGTACCACGTTTACAGATAATACCGTTACATTCTTGGGCGACAGCAGTTACAACTACACGATTACGCCGTACAATGCTCTGGGCGCCAACGGAACTTCGGTCACGACTACCACGGTGTCACCTCCGGCCACCCTGACGGTGGGGGCCCTGACCACCGTCGCGGACATTTACGGCAAAAACACGCTCTCGTTTACTCTGGGCAGTTTGGCCACATTCTACGATGTCAGCATGGCACTGGTTACCAACGGAACCATCGGCACCTACTTTGTCTACAATCCCTACATCAGTGGCGCCACTTACTCGGACGCGAGCAGCGGCTATGTCGGAGGTTCCAATTATTATTACCAGATTACTCCCCGCAATGCTGTACAGCAACTGGGAAGTGCACTTGTCACGAATTCGGTGTCGCCGGCGATTCAGTCGGTCACGTCCACCAAGAATGTCAGCGTGATAGATACAACCGGAAATACCTTGGTCATGTACTATCCGTTTGAGATTATTCCGAGCGCCGTGCGTCCCGGGTATACCCCCAAGTATCAGTCGGTGGTGGACCCGAGTAGCATGATGATATACTACGGATTTGATATCTAATTTCCCGGAACAATTCAGGTAAGTTCATTCCAACGAAGTGTATAGGATCTTATACATTTCGTTCATTCATCTGGGCTTGGTACAATCTGAGATTACACTATGAAGACGGGACCACGCGAAGCGTGGTCCACGTGCACCCCCTTTGGGGGTGCCGTATTCATGGTACACTCTCCGATTACATAAAGAAAACGGGACCAAAGGGGGTGCATATTCATGGGCCGCCGCCCACCATTCCCTGGAAATTGCTCTGAATAACCGTCGCACTGGACGAAACCGGAGCAATGGACCATATGGGACTGGCCGATGACGACGACAAGATGGGTTTCTGCCCCGAAATCCCCCGATTCACGAGCCACCCGCACACGGCCTGCATGAGTTTCCCCAAAGAGATGGTATAGGAGTTGTCCCGCAGAACATTCAATACGGCATCGGTGAATGCCCCTTCGTATTCATTGGTCGTCGTATCCAAGATTTCGGCACTGGCTTGGTTCGCCTTGCTGCCACTGATCATGAAAATGTTCGGATTGATGATTTGTTGGCTGTTGAACTGGGTGCGCATAAAGTTCAGCCCGTACAGATATTCGTAATTCCACTCCAGATCGCACATGGACCCGCTGTTGCAACTGTCCATGAGGATCATGGCCGGGCACTGGATGCCTTGCACGATGGCAAAGAGATCTTGGTCTGTGATGAGACCGGCCTCGGCGTAATCTACCGGGACGATGGCGCTCCCACTTCCCCCGGTCAAGGGCGTGCCGTGGCCACTGTAGTGGAACCAGATGCTGTCGCAGATGGCCGAATCGGCGACCAAGGCTTGCAAGGCGGCCAAGATATTGGCCTTGGTCGGGGCCTGGCTCGGGTCGGACGAAGTATCATAAAGCATCGTGATATTGTCGGGGGTATATCCGTAGTAGGTGGCCAAGACCGCCGCCATGTTCTGGACGTCGTCCACACATCCTTTCAAGGTGGCAGCCGGGTCTTCCACATAATTGATACCAACGAATAAAGCTTTTTTCATATGCCAATATATAGTATAGTTCCACCTTATTTACACGGTATTTTGACGATGCAATATGAAGCGGAATCGTACGACCCCGATACGTCTCTGGACGACGTCTTGGTGCATATTTTGGACGCATCCAATCAGGTAGTGGAAAGCTATGCATTTAGTCGCAATGAACCCGATGATGAGGCAACGGTCCGCACATCCCAATACCTGTATCCGGACGATTCGGTGCATACCCTGAAATTGAAAATTTCTAAAGCCATCGGGGAGGCCAATGACCGTACTCACGGTCAACGCGACGGGAATTATCCTCCCTTGGAAACCATGTATGTGTACACGCGTCGGTGGGTGCCGGCGTCGGAACTGGACGTGGAGAAATTGTACCAAGAAATTACGCGCCACGGCAGTGAAGAACTGACGTCCATCCATATGGAGATGTTTTTGAATAACTTTTCCATTCCATTGTCCACCCGGTCCGAGACAACCTCTCCCGCCGGCCCCGTGAACATGGACGCCTTCTTGGAACGGGTCCAACACATGATGGTATCGGATCAAAATCCGCTTCAGGGACTCTTGCAGTTGGTGCCCTTGGGTTTTCAGTACGGCGGCGGGGGTGGGAAATGGTCGGGCTCGGACTACACGTTTCCGGTCAACCCGGCGTTTTGCGGTGGCGACGTCTTGGAGGACTGGAACACGCGGCGACGTAAGCCGGCGTTGATGGCCAATGACTACCAGCTGTTGCTCCGATATTTGCCCCTGTTTCAGAACGAAATCTACGTATGTCTGGCGGGTAATTACGCGCCTGAAATGGTTCCATGGTATTTCCCGCGTTTGAAGGAGGCGTCGGAGGCGGCGACCCGCCGGGCCATCGCACAACTGGAAACGGTGACGCCTCCCCGGGAATATTTTCATCAGGTTGCGCGTAAGGTCACCGCGGACACGGCGGCGATGCCCCGCATGCAACGGGAAATAATGGCCTATACCTTAGTCATTGCACACCAAGTTCGTATTCCGCTGGAGATTCTCTTTAAACATGTCTCGGCCACGGCGTTGGTACCGGGCATTGTGTTCAATCCAGGGAAAAACAAAGAAAACATCCTGCGACTCTATTCTACCCGGGTTTCCAAGAACGGTAAGCGCATCCCGGTGCTGACCAAACGGCAAATTGTCAATTTCGTCAAGTTTTCCAAACGTCACACGGTGGTCTTTTATTTGCCCCGAGGTACGTCGGCCGTTCGCCTGGGGGCCGAGGACCCCGCCACGGAGGACGACGACGTGGAATTGTATGTGATGTTGGACGCCGGCGGGAACCTGCATGTTCACGGGGAGGAGGTCTTGCCTGAGACTCCCGATGTCTTGGACCGTTTGTTGCGGGTCAAACTGAATCCTCTCTTGGAACATGTCAACGCGTTTTTGCAGCAGAGTGGGTATCTGATTCCGCTGTTTCATTCAGTCCAAGAACCGAATGTGGGCGTCAAACATTTCCATGCGCGGTGGTCGTTCCGTTCCCTCCAGTTTTTTTCGGTCATCCGTGATCTCCCGTGCATTCGCGCGTTTTTTGATATATACGACGAGGACGAAGAGCATATGGTACTGAAATACAAACGCCCCTTTAGCGATTACGAGGCGCAGGGACATTTGATCCGGGAATTTCGGCGCATGGGCAAGAGCCAAGCGCAGATGACCGAGGCTCTGCGTTTAAATTATGGCATGACCCCGTCGCAATGCCAACGGCGCATGGACGAGTACGAAGTGAACCAAGAGGACCAACGGCTGGCGCGGGGACTCAACCGCGAGTATTCTTTTCCGGTGGAGTTACGTTACGAAGACAAGCGGGTCATTGTGGATATCTTCAAATACTGCCGCGACTGCAGCCGTCTCCATCAACGGGAAGAACCGGGGGAAGAAGAGTATGTGGCGGGGCCCAAGGGACGGATTTACAAACGGCGGGGGCGTCGGGAAGATTCTTGGTCGGCGGCGGCCGCAGCGGCGGGATTACCTGGAATGTCGTATATGACCCTGGTAGAAGGCTACCTAGAAGCCGTATTGGCCGTTTTATTGGGACGTGCTGGAGACATACCCGTTCCGTCTTGGTGTGAAAAGATGGTATTTGAGCCCCTGGACGCGGACGTTTCTGCGCCTTTCCCCGACGACACCGAGGTCGTTACGGGTCCCGAATTGGCGGATGTCATTCCTCTTGCTCAAGAGGAGGGTGATGAAGAGGAGGAAGATGACCAAGAAGAAGCCGAAGAAGAGGACGAAGAAGAGGAAGAGGACGACGAAGAACCGGAAGAGTTTTTATTTGAAGGCGGGGCCAAGAAAAAATACAAGACCAAGCTGGACCGACTCCATGAACGGGACGCCGAATTGTTTACTTTGGAAGGCGACGCCCCCTATTCGCGCGCATGTCAGAAAAAACGGCAACCGATTGTCATGAACGACGAAGAGTACCAAGAAATGCGCGATGCGCATCCGGAGATGCGGGCGATTTCCTACGGAACGGCGCCCAATAAAAAATACTGGTACAGTTGCCCTCAGTATTGGTGTGCCTCGGAAAATCGCGTATTAACGGAAGAACAGGTGCAACGCGGTGAATGCCGCGACCATGTGGTGGCCGCCAACGATTTTGTGCATCCGGGGTTTGAGGACCCCAAGAAACACCCCAAGGGGTTCTGCATGCCCTGTTGTTTCAAGGGCGACACGTCGGGTAAAGCCCTGCATGTGGAACGGATCAAAAAATGCCAAACCAAGGAGGAGACGGAAGAGGTCAAGGGAACGGTCCTGGCGTCGGCTAAACCGTTCAAGGAAGAACGGGTCATTCTCAAATACTCGTCCAATCCTCCGGTCACAGCGCACCGGTGGATGTTGTTGCCCAAGGCCGTCCAGTATTTCTTGGGAGTGGACTATACCAAATTGATTGTGACCACCGCCAACGCCCTCAAAGTGGTGCCCGACCAACCGTGCTTTCTTCTGTGGGGCATTGAACATCCCCGGCACCAATCGTTTTTAGGGTTGTTCACCGAGCTTTATAATTATCATCGCCCCCGTGACCCCCCCATCTCCATAGACGTGTTGCGCACTCTTCTCTTGGAATCCATCACCTTGGACCGGTTCGTCGCCTACCAAGGAGGCGCCTTGGTTTCCGTGTTTACGGTCCCGGTATCGGCCGCCCAAGAATCCGAGCCCTACCCAACCAACCTGTCCGCTTACGCGAATTATGCCCATAGTCGGATCTATCAGACGGTCCACGCAGAAGACCCGCGTCAGGTCAAGTTCTTTGCCAAGACCGTGGCCGCCTACCGCAATTTCCGGGCGTATTTGAAGGATTCGCAGACGGTGATAGACCATACGTATTTGTGGGGGTTCATGGTGGAACCCGACCCGTCGCTGTTGCCCGAGGGGTGCAATTTGGTCGTCTTGGAACTCAATGATACGGAGACTTCCATTGATTTATGGTGCCCCCCGAATCCCAGTTGGCGGTTTGACCCCCAGAAACGCGCGTTTTTTGTTTTGAAGCGTGGCGACTATTACGAGCCCGTCTACCAATATTGGGACAAAGAAGGTCCGGGACCCGTGGAGCGGGTCGGGGGGTTTCTCCTTGATGCGTTGCCTCCGATCTCGGTCCTTCGTCGCATCCTGGACACCGTGCAAGCGACCTCGGTGGCGCATTGTGGGGCGGACGTCTCGCAAAAGAACTTGACCGCGGCTGAGACCGAGACCCTGGTCACCCAGAATGACTATGTGATCCAAAACCAAGTCTGGAACTTGGAGGGGAAATTGGTGGGCTATTATGTGCATCGTGAGGGTGCACGCCCCGATTCCGGAGTGTTTTTACCTTGTTTACCGTCCACGGTGATGTTAGATGCCGAAGCATATCCGGTGGCCTACATGCAGTCGTCCGAAGAGGCGGAACATCGGGTGACCGAACCCCCGAATCCTTCCCCTTTGCCATCTACCACCCCCGTCCTCTGGAAATCGTATCAACAGACCAAGATACGGTTGCAAGACTTGTCCAGGCAGACCCAAGGTCAATTGAGGTGTCTTCCCCAATTCAAGGTATGGGATCCCATTCAGAATGTGGTGACCGGGGTCATGACCGAGTCCCTGCAATATGTTCCCGTGTTTCCCCACGAACCGCCCCAAGAGGACGATTTGCCGACGAAATCGCGTTCCGACGACGTGGAAGCCGACCAAACGTTGGCCCTCACGAACCGTGGGGACCCTGTGCGCGAACGGTTCATGGCCAATGTCACTCTGGAAACCCGGTTCTATCAAGTGTTTCGTTCGCTCCTCCGGCAATTGCTTAATAATTACGAGAATCGGTCGGCCAAGAAACGTATTTTGGCGGCGGTGTCGGCGTACACGAAACGTTCGGAGGGCTACTCACAACACCTGATGTCCATTGCGATGGTATTGGAGCAATTATCCCAAGGCTGGGTGGAGTTTTACGACTACTCGGAACGCGAACTCTTGGCGATGGCCGCCTCGCCTATCCGTGAATGTCTCGTCGGTGGTAGAGAAGGACGACAACTGTACTGCCGAGGTCGGGTCTTGGTGATACCGGCGACTAATTTGATGGCGACTGAAGGGTCCGAAGGATCCGAAGACCGCAGCAACCGTAACATTTACTTCATGCGTCTGAGCGACGAGCTTCTGCGGTTTCGCCGGATCCAAGAATTCATGTTTCAACCCCGCACCTTTCTGAACGTGAGTACCGGGATGAGCGAATATGTGCTGATTCCGTGGGAAATCTTGGTGCTGGAATCGTTTTTGACCGACGATTATTTCCAAGACATGATTCCGTTCAATGTGAGCGAGTACATCCATCAGACCAATTACGATACCTCCGAGCCTTTCAATGCATCGGGGGCATTTGTCCCGGTGGTGACGTTGGATGAACAACAGACGATGCAGCGCCGCCCGGTGCAAGGTGCTTGGCCCATGGCGGAATGCATGGTGCAAAAGAGTGACAAGGATCTGTTGGTGGAGGGCAACAATCGTAGTATTTGGAAACGGTCGTTTCCCAAGGATACCCGTGAATTCGGGTTCAAATCGGACAGTCCGGCCTGTACCTACGCGGTCCTGGCCTATTTGCTACATTTAGACAAACGTCCGTCCAAAACGGTCCAAGAGATGCAACAGGACCTTTGGCAGGCGTATTCGGCGTATCTGCCGGACCAAGAAGAAAAGATTCGGCGTGTGTTGTCGCAGCAGGGCAAGAAGACACTGTTGGCGACGGCCGACTTGCAAACGGTCGTCTTGTCGGACACGTACTTCTTGACCGACCTGGATCTCTGGGCATTGGCCACGTACTGGAACATTCCCTTGGTCCTCTTTAGTTCGGGGTCTCTCAAGATGCTGGCCACCCGCATCGCCATGGATGCCACCTGGCTCTTTTTGACGAGCAAATACTCCCCCGACGAAGACCACGATAATCACGCCTTGGTGTACAACCCGGTATGGTTCATTCGCTCGCCTCTCTCCTTCAATAAACAGACGGGTTTGCCGGCCTATTCGTTGATAGAGTCTGCCTTTTCGGTGCGCGACCTCAAAGAAATTGGTGTTGTGATTCAACGGGCCGCCGACGACAATGCCGACAATTTCATGTCTCTAGGTCGGTTCCTGGAACAGATTACCATCATGCGTCCCCGGGCCCGGCCGCGACTGCTGGCCACATAAAATGTCCTCTTATGGTAGTAGAACGACCCTATGGAAGTGACGCCCACTCCCGAACCGGCCACGATGCCTGCGACCGGGCCTGCGGCTGCGCCGAGTCCGAGCCCCCTTTCCAGCGAACTTACGGCGAGTCCGGCCGCGGCGGCCGTGGCCACTGAATCCACGACGCAGTCTGAACCATACCCTGAAGCGCATCCTGAACATCGTACCTGGCGGGAAGGCTTTGAAAGCGGGTTTACCCGGGGGTTTGATCTCGGATATCAGTACGGCCAGAAGTCCGTCACCGCGGCCGATGCCACTACTCCGTCATTCACTGGCGGTCGTACGCGTCGCCGGCGCATAAAAAAGTTTTTTTAAACTTTTGACGGTAACGTTGCCCTTAAACAGTAAATGGTTTAAATATTTTCATGATAAATATTTAAAATGGGTAAAGGAGAACTTGAACAGATTATCCAAAAATTAAAAGGTGACGTGAGATTTATCCAAATATATAACGTTACTCTAGAAAATGAATGGAAAGATTCCTTTTTTATTAGGGTAAAGCGTAAGGAAAAACCAATGGATAAGCTAGTCTATGATCCTGACGTATTCGCCCTCAAGAATTATAACGTTAACTTTTGCTATGAAATTCATTATAGTAAAGGATTTTTAAGTAATGTTCTATCCACGTATCCAGTGAGACATCTTTCGGACAATAGTGAATATAATGGATGGCTTATGCTTGATGCTGAAATTCATTATCAAACCATTTATTTAATGGGGAAAGTGGATGTGGATGCCATAAAAACGTATATATCCAATACAGATTGGGAAATAATGAGAGAACATGATCGTCAAACAACATATATACCGAGCAACGGATTTCTCTGTGATCGTTGTAAATGTCAAATATCAAAATCTGCATACGATTGAATGTTCAATGGTGTTAAATACCCGGTTCCCCGGTGCCCCACCGGTTCCCTTGCCCAATTCATGGTATAGGATCCTATACCACGAATCTCACGGTTCTCGGATTAGAACCCAATGTCGTACCCGTCGTCCAGGCAGGCCGCCGCATGGTCGGTCGTGCGGCGGATGGACGCAATGTTGTTTTGGATTTCCATCCGTGTTCCACAGGTCGTGTCGTCTGAGGGGGCGACGAGCCCTTCTTCTATCTCGCGACTTACATCGCGGCGTTGATACGCCTCTCCCTTGAGGCTTTCGTAGGCCTTCATGTCTAGGACGACCTGGAAAGCGTTGGTGCCGTAGTCGCCCTGTTGGCCACACATGATGTTGGCCGAGACACCCTTCATGTGGTCAAATTCGGCATGACGGGCCGCATCCAAGAAGACCTCCGTATGCACCTCAAACGTTGCTTTGGCAATGGGGCCCACGTTGTCGTTGAGAAGCCCCGAACGGAAGATGGAGACCATGTCCTTGTTGCAGGTCATGCGATCACATAACAGACTGGTATGGTGATAATTGATACTGGCTCCGGCGGCCGCCATCACATCCACCAGTTCCGTATGAATGCATTTGCGGGCAGCCTCAATCCCCAACACGTCAAACACCTCCTTGATGTCGTTGGTCGTGGTGCGGGTCGCATCAATGAAATCCAGAGCCAGAGTATCCAACAGATTGGACCCGGTGGAGTCCAGCACCCAGGTGTCTTTGCGCACGTACTTCCCTTCTTCCTTGAACACCGTGTTTTGCAGTTTACGCGATAGGACGTTCTTCACGCCGTGAATGCCACGCAACACAATTTGGTTCAAGAGAGCGTCCTGGAAGTTTTTGAGCAGGTAGATTTCGTCGGACTGGTCCAACGGGTTGGCCACGCCGCGTTTCGGTTTCTTGTCAAAGATGTTGGCATTGGTGCGGATACGGAAGACCAGCTTGTCCATGTTGTAGTCGGAAAATACGCAGTGCACGTCTTTCCCGTAGTGGCTGTTGGCGACCGCGAAGTGGATGTCGTCCATGGTCAGGTTCTTCTCAATGAGAATCTCCTTGTCAATCTCCATGCGAATGACCCACTTGGATTTGACCGGTTCAGCACCGGATTCGGCCGTTCCGTCCTCACCCAAACATTCGGCCACCATTTCCTCAAACTGGTAAAACTGCTCCAACAGTACGCGGTCTTCCTCTATTTGAGTGGTCTGTTCCATGGGGTCAAAGTAGACTTGCACCGACTGCACCACGTCAATGAGCTTGGTATGGGTCAAGGCCACCGCGTAGTTGTTGACTTTTTCAATGTCCATCTCTTCCTGGGGATTCATGAAGACCGTCATGGACGGGTTCTTGGGATTTTTGGTCAATCTTAAAATCTCCTCAATGCGTGGCACACCACGGGTGACACCCGTCTTGCTAGCCACCCCCGTGTTATGAAATGTATCGAACAAGCACAATCCGTTGTACAAATCAAAGGTCCGAGTTTCCTCCACGGTGAGATCGTAAGCGTAGTTGCTGGTGTTGGGCACCTCTTCAATGGAAACTATAGGATCAAATATCATGTCTGGGCAATGATTATCACGAGATTGCATGAGCACAATGCCATCAATCATATTAGGAATAGGTTCGTTCATTTGTGGGTTGGTAACCTGCTCTATCTCATCCGTATATTGTGTAGGCAATAACATCTCACTACCTAATTTTTCAAGATGACTTGCATAGGCAATTGTTTTGATAGAGCATGGCAAGTAATCCCCCACCTTCAAATCTTTGCCATTGACGCCTTGTATTTTTCCATCAATCAACTGAAGGAATGATTTGGCTTTGGTTGCCGTGACTTGACGACCTTCTTTCGTTGTCACTTTCAACATGGTATTGGTACCATCTTCATTGATCACCGGGTGCTGAGTCACGGCTTCAATGCGACGCCACACAGTACAACCATCCTCAGTAGCACAAGGCACTTCATAATACTCTGCCAATTCTGCATAAGTAGTATCCTTTTCTGACATATACTCCACCTTTTGGGATAACAGTGATTGGGTCTTGGTGAAATCCCCAATCTGTACTTTCATGATTTCTTTCTTGGAATTTCTCACCAATATTTCCTCTTCATAGATAACCGAGTTCAATGTATTATGCACAATGACACCATAATCCGTCATGAATGTTTGGTTACCCGGCACTGTGAAATCGTACACATATTCCGTCTGGTCGGGCGTGTAGCGTTCAATCTCCACAATCTCGTCCCATACCACGTGCGAGTAGGCGGCTTGTTTCAAGACGGCAAGTTCCTTCTGAATAAGGCCCGCCTTGTCGTGTTGTTCAAATTCCTGAATGTATTTCTCCAGGGTATTGCGGCCAATCGCGTCCTTTTTCAACCAACGGCGGTACAGACGGCTTTGACCCGGCAGTTCCAGGGTCTTGCCGCATGCCGCAATCACCTCGCCCAGACCATTGATACGGTCCGTGTCTTCGCGCAGGCTGTGCACTCCGGTACGCTTCGTATAGTCCACCAACGCGCGCAACTTGTCGGCATGCAGATGGGAACCGATGCGTTCCTCGTACGTCTCGGCGTACTTGGGAGAAATTGCCAAGTGGTAGTAATTCGCGCCGTTGCGGTACCCGGTGTGCAAGGACCCGAAGATGTCCAAGTAGCCAAACAGCAACGAGACGTCTTTGATGAGTTGCTCACTGCGGCTGCACACCCGAATCTGATGGTGCAGTTTGTCACACATGAAGTTGCCGTCGCCGTCCATGTAACCGGCCAAGAGACCCGCCTTGAACTCATCCGGGGCCAAGAAGGCAAAGTCTGGCACCCGTTTCTTGAAGGACCCCGTCCCGCACGTGCTCATCAGGAAATCCGCCACGTCCCTCGTGGCTTCTTCCGAGCCCTTTTTCTTGACGAGGCAACCCTCCGCCAAATACGCCCCGACGAACCAGCCGAATTCGCGGTCCAAGACATGTATGTGATCCGCAATCGCCACGGAGTCGCGCACAAAGGCATTGTCAATGTGCTTGGCCACCGGGATGCGCATGCCCACCGTCATATCTGATCCCAAAATCGGCTGAACCGACTGGTCCTTGCGAACAAGGTGGGAGTGACTCATGGTGGTGTCCACGACGCGCCCACTGCGCGTCTTCACGCGAATCATGTCGCCGTTGACAATGTGGCGACTCACGTGGGAAATCCGGTTCCAGTGGGTCCGTTCCTTCTCGTCCACGCCCACAATGTAGTACTCGTCTTCCAGAGGTTCCAGCACGGTTTCCACACTGTCCTGGTGGCCGGTATCAAAGGTGTATTCCGGCAATTGGGCGATGATGCGGTCACACAGGGTACCGATTTCCCCCGACACCATCTCGGGCACTTGGGTCTTCTTGTTGACACGCACGACCTTGATGTTCTCTGTGCGCAGGATGGAGAGCTGGGTCGTTGGCTCACCGCAACCCTGGGCGGCTACCACGCCCACCATTTCTCCGGGATGCACCAGGGCCTCTTTGAATTTGAGTACGATGGTCTCCAGCAGCAGTCGCAGACCCTTCTCGTGGAACCGGCGCTTGATGAGTAAATCGCGGGGAGTCAGGTAGTAGTAGTAGGCAATTTCAATCAGGCGGTTCACTTTGACGCACGGAATCGCGCAAATGCGTTCAAAGTAGGATTCAATCATCTTGAAGGCCTCCAGAGGGGTAATGTCCACGGCGGAATTCTCGTCCAGATGCAGCTGACCTTGGATGTTGGCAATGATGTATTGGAATGCAATGGGAATGCGCACCGATTTTTCGTTTTGGCTCGCAAAGACCTTTTCCACGACCAAATCGCGGGCCTCCATCAACCGCTCCGTGTACTTCAAACATTGTTCCTTGCACTGGGCACGCTGCTTATTCATGCGGCTAACGGCGGCCTTGGTAAACACGGCGAGGCGAATGTTATTCTCGGCCTCATTCATGCCCGGCAGATCGTAGAACATGTACATGTCCTCCACGGTCATCTCAATCAAGGGAAGTATTTGATTTTCCACCTTGGTGGCATCAAAGTTGTCGTCACCGTACTGAAACTGGATGATTTTACCCTTGTTGTTGCGGACCGTCATGTCGTAATTCACCATGAGGTCTTCCAGGCCTTTGACCAATCGGCGCTGGATATACCCGGTGGATGACGTATCTCTGACCTGCAAACCGTTTGCCAAACCAAAGTTGAATGTTCCGGGAACAGTAACATCGTAGAGTTTAGGATGTGTCTGTGAGCTGATAGGATTGATACTGACGATCGCGTCCATCACCACATCATTGAATGTTGGAAAATTCCTATGGGTACTTCCCCACATAATGGATTGCAGTTTCTTTTGTTTATTTTCTTCCAGTAACGGAACCGTCTTTGCAAAGATGTGCCCCCATTGAGCACGAATGGCCAAACGATAGGTAGGTAAGATATTTTTAGTGCCCAGATTATTTTTCTTAAGTTGCGTCTTGAAAATCTTCCCGAAAATACCCAAGCGACTGCATAACATGGAAATGCCTTCAATCAAACGTTCGGATGCTGAGCCAACTTCTACGGATTTTTTGGATATAGTACCATCACCCGAAAAGTAACCGTTAAGTATTCCAATGACAAATTCATCAGGAGCAATGAAAGCATTGTCTGGAACATGTTTATTAGCTGCACCATGTCCAACCCATTTTGTCAAGAAGATCGCAAGCACCGAACACCCCCCTACAATTGTAGATGTCTTTCCACCGATACGATTGATGCGCTCACGTGTCACATGTTCAATACCATGCTTGTCAAACCATTGTTGCACAAATGATTGTATAGGAGCATGATTGTTGGTAATAGTGATATTATCTCTGGAAACATTACCTTCGGCTAAGAAGAGTCCGATGAAGATCCCATTTTCTTCATTCAATTCAAATTTTTCAGGTACTCGGTAATTGTTACGCTTGGCGTGGTAAGGATAAATGTACCCACGTTGGATAGCATCTGTATTGGAGCGAACCGATGTACGTTGCACAGAAGCTTTTTTGGTATACGGTAGAGTAAATTCGCGACCATTATGTTCTTTCCACCAACCAGCGGGTATTTTACCACGACCCTCCATCGCATCACGCATCATATCGCTTGCTGTATGGAAATCTGAACCATAGATGTAGTCGGTTTTGGGTAAGTACTCGGTCATGTTAATGTGATTTAATATAACTGGTGGGACTGGTAAGTTTGCAGTCACAGGCATATAATCACCCACCACCACATCGGGAGAATTTTTCTTTAGGAAGGCTTGTTTCGCCGCGTCCCATACCAATAGACTTTCACTTTCGGCCACGGTGACCTTGCGTCCGCTCTGGGTCACCACTTCATAAAGTAGGTCGCTCGGGTCATGACGTGTGACAGCCGTAAGTTCGCCCCATGACATGTTTCCGTAATCGTCCGTCGTAGGAATCAAGACCTTGGTATTAATGTTCAGCAGTTCCATGTTTTTCTTTTCCGGATTATTATCGTACCGTTGAACCTGGCAGGCATTCTCGGGTGCATCCAATTGTCTATCGATCCAATCACCAATCGCAGTGTATAGGGGCTTTCCGTCCTGGATGATGACAATGGGCGTCTCACGCGTCACCGACTTAACCGCGGTATCAATCAACCCCGTGCGCCCCGCCATCGCATGAAAGAACAGTTCCGGGGCACTGAGACCGGTAATGTACGAATTCTCCACAAACCCACGGGCATTGGGCGAATCGTCGTACTTTTTGAAATGAGGCAGGGTGCGGTCGTCAAACCCGTAGGAAATGCGCTTGCCGTCCACCGACTGCTGTCCCAGGCAAGACACCATCTGCGAAATGTTGATCAAGTTGCCCTTGGACCCCGACTCCACAATCATGAGGAAACGGTTGTCGCGGCTGAGGGATTTCTTGCCGATTTTACCCGCATGTTCCGTGGCCTTGTTGAGAATGTTACTGACCTCTTGTTCAAAATGCACGGCGTTGGAATTGGCCGTCTTGTTCTCAAAGATGCCCAGATGCACCTTGTCAATGATGGTCTGCACCTCCATCTTTTGTTTCTTGATGCAGGTGATGATCTCCTCGTTGGTCTTGCGGTCAGCAATGAGGTCGCTGATGCCCACACTGAACGAGCTGGTCTTCATGTACTCGGTGACAACGTTTTGCATATTGTCGTTGAAGTCGGCGCAGGCCATGTTGCCAAAGTCGTTGCAAATCCGGTGCAAGATGCCCTTGGTCGCCGCATCAAAGACGCCCTTTTCCAGTTGACCGCGCAGGTACTGGCCCGCGCGAATCTCCAATACATTGTTGGAGGTCTTGGCGTCTTCCGCGTCGTCAAACAGTCCGGTCTTGTACTTGAGGGTGAGCGGCGGCATGATCTGAGACAGAACATGGAAGTTGGAAATCCGGTGGTCGGGGTCCTCCTCGTAGATACGCCGCAATTCGTCTACCTGGACATGGGGAAACATCATCAAGAGATTCATGGCCTGCAGGGGGGTAAAGTGAATGTCTTTCCGAGTGAATCTATAGGATCCTAACAGCGAATCCTGGAAAATGCCGATAATCGGCTTGTTGGACCCGGGGTTGATAATTTGGTACGGGGTGGCTGCCAAATGACGCAGCTCTATTTCTGTAATGGTGTTTTGTGGCATATGCAAATTCCATACACACTACGTTATGTTTTACAACGTAGGTGATGCCTGACCTTTCGGACCAGGATTAGACTTTACCTTAAGCCTTCATTGGGGGTGATTAGTCCCCTCAGACCCACAATCATCAAGTCGTTGAACCTTCCCCGTATCCTTATCATAGCGGACGTAGGGGCTTGGCTGCGGATTGCCCAATCCCTCACCGTTTTTACCATTGGTTTCGGTCATTACCCGAGTTCCCCCATCGGTTGTTTCCAACAATGGGGTGGTAGGTGAGGGCTCTAAGGACGTTCCCGCAATTTGGTCGTGTTGCCAGATTATCAATTCTTTTATAAATTGTAAAGCTCGTTTTTGTGTGTCGGAGATAGTTTCATATTTCCCGGTAAAGTGGATTCTTATACCTTGAATTTTTACGCGCACATAATCGTAATTTTTTTTATTATTACGAATTACGTGGATATATTGTTCAAGGTTGCTACCATCTACAGTAACGTCTTTATAAAGGTCAAACTTCTTTTTATAGTGTTGATTCTGTGTCAGGCGCATTTGACATTCACGGTGTGAAATGTCTTGTTTGGCAATCTTGAGACGTTCAGATATCAACTTTTTAGTATGTTCACTTCGTGTCAATGGTTTTCTTTCCCAATTGGGAGGTTTCGGATTAGGTTCATGGAAAGTAAGCTTTTCACCTTTCATGTATCCTTTTCCTTGCCCACCGTTGGTCAAGTTATACCCATTTGGATATTTGGAGTTGAATTCAGAAATGTAGTGTTGTTCGTATTGGTCCAGTTCATTGATTGAACATTCCAGAATACGTTCACATACAAATTTGTCATGTCCGTATTTCCGTATAGATGCATCCAGGTACACTGAATGCTGTTTATTTCTATATGCTTCGGAAATATGACAATTGAATCTACCCAAATATCCAAATGGACGGTATTTACCATTGTTTAAGTGGTGACTTCTTGTTTGACCGATATAGCATTTATTGTTAACTGTATTGGTGATTTTATAAATTTCTCCACTAACCCGATGAAACTCGTTTTTGTTATAAATCTCCGACATGGTTCTTTATATTATAGGAGCTATTTTTATATAGATTTGATAATCCGACTATGTAGTTATATTTACCTCATACCTATGCCAAGGTATGTGATAAGTAGACATTCCAATGTTTTCCCCACCAAGTATTGTCTACAACTTGATGGGCATCTACATGTTAGAGACAAATTTGCTAATTAATCTCGTCTCCATCAAACGTATCTGCGTTCATCGTAACATTTTTATGGTGTTTTTAGTTTATTGTTACGACAAACGCAGAACCCCCAAGGTTTCCCAAGGGGACGGACTGTATCTTAAGCGCGCTCCGGGTGGCTAGCCCATCACTGCACACCAACACCCGTTCAGTCTCTGAGTGCCTGTCATATCCTACCATAACGGACTTAGACAGTAACACTGCGGATTGCCCAATCCTTCACATTATTACCATTGGGTACGGCTATTAACCGTGTTCCTCATATATGTTTCCATTGTTATGAGTGGTAGTGAAGGCTCTCAGGGGATTCCCGCAACAAGGTGTTTCGCAAATAAATCCACGAATACTTGAGGCATTTCCATGTTTTTTTCTTTATGATAGTCCAATAAATGTTTATAGTGATGTTCAATCTGTGACGAAACAATTTTCCTATTTTTAGACAAGTTTTCTTTGGCAGCGAGGGGCATGGTATTTCTCCAATTAAATGCAATGAGTTGTTCTTCTTCATTCGCCAGGTCAAAGTGGAAGAGGGGTATCACATGGTCTATGTGCCATACCTTGCCACGGTTTGCCAATGTGTAATTTTGGTCGTTATGTAAAATCCATTGCAGATATTCAGCAGATGTTGCACCGAGGTATTTGATTGTATGCATTGTTTTACCGGTGGTCCGGGATAAAGCACTATGAATACGTCCTCGTACATTGCGTTTGAATTTCTCTGCAGGATCATCCCGTTCACAAATGCGGCATTTGAGACGGTTATAACGAAAACACTGTTTGGGTTTGATAGAAGAACATACACTGCATTGTTTGTTACCCTCGCCAATTCGGTCCAATTCCGCCTGGCGGATGGCTTGTCTGATTTCGGTTTTCTTCTTTTTATAAGCGCGACCTTCTTCACGTTTCTTTTCACGCAGACGTTCATTGGTTTTATAGTCTTCAGTACGCTTTTTGTTGTGACAATCTTTGCATACATTGATGTGACCAATGAACTTGTCGGGCGTGTCCGTTTTCTCGCAAATGCTGCAGCATTTTTCGGCGGGAACGGGTTTGAGTTTCAAGAGTTCGAGGGCGCGCTTGTTGGTACATGTTTTACATATGTTTCTCTTTTTGATGAACTTGTCACATTCTTTCGTTTCGTCACATCTTGAACACGTCTTGACACTCATTGGGTTCGTATCAAGCACCATGATTATATTAATTATTGGACGTTTCTTTAAACGGATTTGCCTAAAAGCATCGTGGAAATATTCACTAGGGAGTTTCACACTTTTCATGCTCCCTGTTGCTGACCTTGATGGTTGAGATTTAGGCACTAGGTCGATCAGCATTGTACGGTTTAGTGTTACTGACATTCATGCGAAACGAGTCGCCCACCTTCATGATTTTGGCAATATGCCCCATCATGGAGGCCCGGTGGAGCGACGGCTGCCGGTTGAACAGCACCATGTCGCCGTCCATCATGTGACGGTGGACGGTGTCGCCATTTTCCAGCGTGATGGAAGCGCGGTCCACGTAGCGTAGCGAAATGTTTTCGCCGTTTTTGCGTTCCAGGATCTTGGCCCCGGGCCAGATGTCCGGACCATTTTGCACCAGGCTCATCAGGAAATCGCGGTTCATGTCGTTCACCACCATGGGTTTGGTCAAATTCTTGGCGATCTTGAGCGGCACCCCGATTTGTCGCATGGATAAATTCGGGTCACCGGTGATGACCGACCGGGCGCTGTAGTCCACCCGCTTCCCCATCAGGTTGCCGCGAATACGACCATATTTGCTATTGATACGCGTCATGATGCACTGGTAAGGACGGCCCGAGCGTTGGGCCATGGGATCCACCCCCTTGATTTTGTTGTTGACAATGACGGCAATGGAATGCTGCAACATGGTACTCAGTACCTCAATGGCGTACGCATTGGTGTCCTGCGAGTTCATACGCTCCTTCAGATTGTTGTTGTACTTGATGATGTTGCTGTAAATGTGCGTCAAATCGTCCTCCGAACGTTGCTGAGCGTCGTGCTTGACCGACGGACGCACGGCGGGCGGCGGAACTGGCAACACGGTACAAATCATCCATTCGGGGCGCGACCACAACGGATTGAATCCCATGAAGAAGACGTCGTCGTCGGAAATGCGCTTGAAGATTTTCAGGATAATTTCCGGCGTCAACTTGAGCTCGCCCAGTTTCTCCCATACCGCCATGATATTGGACATGCCCTCCAGCTTGATCTTGTCCGGTTGCTTGTAGCCACATCCGTCGTCTGTATCTTGACCACATCGCTTGATTTTGACCGCCAACGCCGACACGTAACTCCACCGCTCTTCACCGCGCAAGCTCAGAATATGCATATGTTGACTTTTGTTGATGAGCAACTTGCTGCACTTGAAACAGACACACCGACAAATTTTCATGATTTCCTTGAGATGCTGAATGAAGAACACGGGACGCGCCAACTCAATATGACCAAAGTACCCCGGGGTGTTGATGTACACCATGCCGTCCGTGGGACAAATTGTGCCCGGTTCCAAGACTCCCATGCGCGGGTCAAAGAGTCCCCCAATGCACGGTTTGTTGTTGATGTAGGTGTCCCGCGACGTAATCTCCACGACGGAATTTTTACGTATCTCGTCGGGCGACAACATGCTGAACTGAATCCCGATGATCCGCGAGGGCGTCTTTTCCTTCAACATCTTGGAACGGTGGTTCTTTTCCATGGCCACTGTCTGTATCCAGAAGCGTGATGTTGATGGTATATACTAAAGCAGGTATTATTATGCCCTTTTTCATGAAACACAATACGTAATCAATTTTCCGAACCAAACAAAAAATTGATTCCAAAGAATGTATAGGATCCCAATTCCACACTCCATTGTTCTGATCCTATCCCCGACCGACCCCAATCCAACCCATTGACCATGTCTCTCAAGCACAATATCAAGATGCGTGAAGCGACCAAGCCGGAACGCGATACCAAGAAGAAGCGTCGGCAGCAACAGCCCGACAGTGACGACGACGATTCAGAGGTGTCGGAAGAATGGGTCACTGACGAGGATGAGGATGAGGATGAGGATGAGGATGAGGAGGAATACGAGGACGAAGAGGATGATGAAGAAGAATATGAAGACGATTATGAAGAAGAGGACGATGAGGACGATGAGGATGAGGACGACGAGGACGAGGATGCGTCGTACCACCCTCCGGTCAAGAAATCCCAAAAACGAATTCGGGTGCGGGATTCCGAAGAGGAAGAGGACGATGCCTTGATTGACCGGTTCATTCGTCGTAAAAAGACGACTACCCCCAAAAAAGCCAAGACCACCGAACCCACCAAAAAGAAAAAGATCTCGGATAAAAAGTCCAAGCCGTCCAAGCGTTCAGACCGCCATCGTCGTATGAGGGCCGAAGAGGAGGAAGAGGACGAAGAGGAAGAGGAGGACGAAGACGACGACTTCGTGATGGGGGGACAAAAGCAGGGAAGTATCATGATCATGTTGGGAGGACCCGGCGACGGCGAGGACGGCGGATTTTACGATTCGTTGGAACAGGCCGAGAATGCCGAAATTGAACAAGCACTGGAGTTTGACAACGACGAATGTGGTAGCGAAGACGAGAAGACCTTCATGAAGGAATCGTACGAGACGATTGAGTATCCCAAGGAGGAGTTGCAGTCCATGGTGAGTCCCAAGTCCAAGAAGGCGGCGGCGAAAAAAGCGGCGGCGGCCAAAAAAGCTCAAGAAGAGGCCGTCCCTAAAATCACGGTGGAAGACGAGTACAAGGAGCTCATTGACCTCAAGCGTCATTTGTCTGAGAAACTCAAGAAAAATCCTCGCAGTAAAATCCTCTTGCGTACCATGAAAGAGTGTTGCGATTCCATCAGTAAGTTGGTGAAAAAGACCCGGACCAAGAACGCCAAGGACTATTTCAGTCTCATCAAGACGGAGACCAAGAATACCACATCAGAGATTGATTATTTCAAGAAGAAACTCTCGCACAAGGAGCAAAAGGCCATCATGGACGAGCTAAAAATCATCAACGAGCATATTCATATTGACAAGCCGTATCGTCTCACCCTCCTTCAGACCAAGTTGCCGGCGAAGCACAAGGCTACGGTCATGCAGAAGCTCAATGTCATGCGCACCATGGAACCCGGGGAGACGGAATACCACAAGATGAAGACGTGGGTAGATACATTCATGCGCATCCCTTTCAACGTTTACAAGAGTCTGGACGTAAAAATGTCCGACGGAGTGGATGTTTGTGATCGCTTCATGAAAAACGCTAAATCCCAGTTGGACGACTGTGTGTACGGTCTGGACGACGCCAAGTTGCAAATCTTCCAGATGATTGGCCAGTGGATGACCAACCCTGACGCCATGGGATGCGCCATTGCGATCCACGGTCCACCTGGTACAGGCAAGTGCTTTGCTCCAAATACCCCCATCCTCATGTATGACGGTACCACAAAAATGGTCCAAGATGTTCAAACGGGGGATGTCCTGATGGGCGACGATTCCACACCCCGTAATGTATTGGGGCTCGGACGCGGCGAGGACGAGATGTACGATATCATCAGTCATACGGGGGAAACTTATACGGTCAATTCAGAGCATATTCTCTCGCTGAAGACGTACCGGGGTGAGGTGGTGGACATGACCGTCATGGAATATCTGGCGTTGCCGGAGAGCAAGCAAACCGAACTGTACGGCTACAAAGCGGGGGTAGATTTTCCCACATTCCCTGTCATGATTTCAGCTTACGACATGGGCATAGATTTCCTGAAGCATCCTCAAGATTATTACGATGTGGACGACGGGACCGCGTTCCGCGCCTATGTCATCAATGACCGTCCGACCCGACTGCAATTGTTGGCCGGTATGTTGGACTGTCAAGGGTACTATGATGTATTGCGGGCCGTATTCAGTCTCCGATTGCAACACATCGCCATGGTGAGCGACGTGCTCTTCTTGGTACGATCGCTGGGTCTGCGTGTCACTGTGGTACCGAACGATACCAACGACACTTGGTTGGAAATTCGGGGCCCGGGTCTCGGCGACATTCCGTACCAAGTATTTACGGTTCCTTCCGGTCCTTCCGAATCCACAGAACCACACGATGCCCATCTCTGGAGCCCGATTCAGGTGACGCCCGTCGGGCGGGGCGACTATTACGGGTTTGAGATTGACGGGAACAAACGGTTCATTTTGGGCAATTTCACTGTGACGCATAACACGAGCTTGGCCAAGGAGGGTATCAGTAAAATCCTGGGGCGCGAGTTTGCGTTCATGGCGTTGGGAGGTGCCGGCGATTCCAGTGTCCTGGAGGGTCATTCGTACACGTACGAGGGGAGTACATGGGGTCGCATCGTGCAGATTCTCATTGATAGCAAATGCATGAATCCCGTGATCTACTTTGACGAGTTGGACAAGATTAGCGATTCGGCGCGCGGTCAGGAGATTACGGGCATCTTGACGCATTTGACGGACAAAAGTCAGAACAGTCAGTTCCACGACAAGTACTTCAGCGAGGTGGATTTTGACCTGAGTAAATGCTTGTTCATCTTTAGCTACAATGACGAGAACTTGGTCAATCCTATTCTGCGTGATAGAATGTATAGGATCAAGACCAAGGGGTACGACCAAGCGGAAAAGGTCATCATTGCCAAGAAGTACATGTTGCCCAAGATTCGGGAGCAGGTGAATTTCCAAGAGGGCGATATTGTCATCCCGGACGAGGTGATCCAATACATCATTTCTAGTGCCAAGTTTACGCAGAATGAGCAGGGAGTGCGCAACCTGAACCGTTGCTTGGAAATCATTCACACCAAGTTGAACTTGTTTCGTCTGATGCGGGTGGAGGACGACGCCAAGTCTATTTTGGGCAAGGATGTGGAACTCCGGGTGACGTTC
>Ga0164297_10001589_pt1 | contig 23818 bp, 22 predicted proteins | sample GEODES058metaG_FD_113539 | JGI IMG/M metagenome (GOLD analysis project Ga0164297, IMG submission 113539) | Dystrophic lake water microbial communities from Trout Bog Lake, Wisconsin, USA - GEODES058 metaG | ecosystem: Environmental > Aquatic > Freshwater > Lake | place: USA: Trout Bog Lake... | reverse complement strand
TGCCCCAAAAACTTGGCGGTTCCTACCCGCTGGACGTCTCGGCCCGGGTTAGCGGCGGACGTTCCGCGCAAATTAACTTTGGATGAAATGGGCTGCTCACTCATCTCCAAAGTCTACCTACGCCTGAAAAGACCCCTTTTGCGCTTCTTTGGGGGCTCCGTTGGCTTGAGGTGACCGAAGGCCGCGAGCAGCTGGTCCGCCAATTTCCCGAAGTGTTCGTATCGTTCCTCAGGGGGCATGTCGTCAAGATTCTTAGGAATCTTGTACAGGTGTACTTCCGTAGGGTTTTTCTTTTCCATTGTGATTTCTCCTCATCGTATCTAGCGTTACCACCGTGGCCGAAGCTCGGTTGGTGGAGTGTCATCGGGCTAGATCCCTCGACCCCTCTTGATGTTGTTACGTTCCAAGCCTACCGTGAACACGGTGGTCCGTCCAGAACTACTTCAGAGTCTTGCGATACCGATCAGGCCTCTTTCTTCAGTAGCGTTCACGACGCTCGAGTGCCTTGAAAGCAACCCTCAATAAAGGAGGAACAGCATTGGGCCTTCGCACGAGGACTGAACGCACGATGGACAGGCGGCGGCGAATTATAGGGGTGGCAAGGGTGTGCATCTGGGAATTCGAGGGAAAAATCTTCCGCTCCTCTGGAGACCGAAAACACCATGTAGGACAACGAATCTCGTCTCATTTTTTGCGATGTCCCGAGACACCGGTACCGTAGTTAGAGGTCCAAAAAAAACGATGTCACAGGTCATCAGTATTTTTTGTATCTCTTAGTACGAAGGAGTTTGAGAAGTGAAGAAGTCCGTTCTAAAAAAGAGTCCGTCGCAGGTGGCCCGGGCCAAGATCTATGAGCGGTTTAATCTCTTCCCTTCGAATAACGACCATCGTCGCTACACGCTATTTCGTATCTTCGATAGCCCTGCTCAAGCGGAGGCGGCACGCCTCTACGTAGCTTCTTCCATGTGGACCAAGACAGAGGCCTGGCTGCAAGACGACGATGAGCTCGTCGCCCTGTACTCACACCGCGGCTGCTTCGTACTTTTTGATCGCTTCGCCAGTCTGGGAGATCCTGACTACATCGAGACGGTTGTGTGCTTGGCGGCCACCACTGCATTACAGATTGGTGAAGTGGCCAAGCTCATTGATGAGTCCAAGACTGTGAAGGACAACCAGCCCACGCTGTTCGAGGCCAACTATGAGTAAGGTCAGCGCGAACCCATTGCTGTACGCGAATCAGTCCATGAACAAGCTCATGTTTGGACATGGTCTGTTCACCTACGTTGACCGTCTCTACGCGGCGGTGTACCTGCGCAAGAAGATGCAGCGTCGTGAGGGCGTGGAACTAGTGCAGCGCATTAACGACACCCACCGGGAAATCAGCTCGGTCTGGTACGTCAAAGAGGCCGATGCCTACATCATGCTCCGGGAGTTCAACTGCCGTGCTCGCCTGGACTGTTACGCCAACCACGGTGACCTCAGCATCACGGCAAAGACGCACGAAGGGCTGGCCCTTGCCACGGCACTCTGTCAGTCCCACGACGATACCGATGTCGACAAGTTTTTCGCCGACGAAGAAGAACACGAATTTTGAGTAGCTGCGAGCGCTGGAGAGGCCTCGAGCAGGAAGTGAAAGAAGAAGAACGAATGTCACTTATAGAAAAGTTGAAGCCAGCAAAACTGCCCGAAAATACGTTTCCCCTCTTGTTAATCTCGGGCGCCATTTATGCCGGAGTCTTTTGGCTCTGGCACCACACATTTGCTTTTGAGAACGGTAACAACTTCGGCTTTCTCCCAGGGGCCCAGATCCAAGCCTTGACCAATGTCGTGATCGAGGTCAGTCTGGTCCTGAGCATGATTGGGGCGCTTCACTTCGCTTCGGCGATAGCTCGACGCTTCAAGAAGACTCCACAAGAGATGACCTCTCGCCACCGTTTTGGGCGTGCGGTTCAGTGGCTAGGGAACTACCTATTTCGTGGCGCTCTCTACATTGGTCTCTACTCAGTGATGGTGTGGTCGTTTGATCGAGGTCCGATTCCGTTCCAGGTAGCTGGGATTTTGACCCTCCAGTACCCGCTGCGCCGCTGCTGGTACTACTGGCTGAAATTCAAGGAAGTTGTTAGCGTGCGTTCCTCAAAGGGGACTACGTTCCCAGGGCTGATTGGCACATTCTTGGTGGCTGGTCGAGGACTACGTCGACTCGCGACATTCCTCTTTGCACCCAGTAGTCCGCAACCTCGCCGCCGTCGCGTCAACTAGGGGCTCTACTTCGCCCCAAGGCGAACGAGTTGCTCTTCGGGGGCAATGACCACGAGCTGGGCGACTGCTCTCGTAATGGCCACGTAGAGCTGGGCATCGGTAATGCCCCGTGTCGGCACGGCCACAATGACAGCGTCAGCCTCGAGGCCCTTGGCACGCTGGGGCGTTTCACACGCCACAATGCCGTTGACACGCTCCTCGGCCGTGCCAAAACCAAAGGTGTCTCGTAAGTGATCTCGCAGTGCGGAACTTCCGGCAATGACGAGCAGTTGGCTCTTGGGGACACCGTAACTCAGCAACTGAGCAGCGAACTCACCGACGCGTCGGCTAGTGCTCGTGTCGCTAGGCGAGGCGTCGAAGGTAATGCCGTTTGATGCCGGAAGGAAGTCTGAGGGAGTGGCACCGCCTAGAAACTTCCTCGCCAGGCGAGCGATGTCCAGAGAGTTGCGTACGTTGGTTCGAAGTTCAGCGCGGACCCAGCCGTCGTGAATCGAGGGTTCAACAAAACCGCGGTCGGCGAGCCGTTGGACGGGGTCGTAGAGGAAAAACAGTTGGTTGTCACCCTCGGGGTCTAGGAGTTGTTCGAGAAGTTCGATCCACAACGGAGAAAAATCCTGTGCTTCGTCCACGATGATTCGGTCAAATCGAATGTCAATCTCGTCGATATGGTCCAAAACGAACGTGGGGAGTGCCACATCCCAGTACGCATTGTCGCCCGTATTTTCGATCGTGATGTCAGGAAGTCCCGGCAGTCTCGTTAGCAATTGGAGAAAAGCGCCGGCGTAAACGATCGAATTCGGATCTTCGTCGAAGTCCTCAAGTGGGTAGCCACGGCTGAACTGTTCACCCAGGGGCTCGTTGTAACACGTAAGGAGAACGCGCCGAGGCTCATCGAATATCGTGGCCCAGCGGTTAGCCAGATAGGTCTTCCCAGTTCCAGCGCCACCAACAATCACTACACGGTGGTGAACATCGAGACTCGAGAGGGCATCTATTTGTGCGTCACATATTGCGAGGAGCAACTCTCGATTCTGTCGCAGAGATGCCTCTGGGTCATACGTAAATTCTGTGGTCGGATAGAGCGCCTCGAGGATCATCTGAATCTGCTGAGGAGACAAGCTGTACTGCGACTTCGAGGCGTCGACCGCCCACTCGAGACTCCATTCAGGGTCCTCAAGTCCGCCGGTGAGCAGCAATTGGTTGCGGTGCATGTCACGAGGTAGTTCACCAGAGAATCCTGATGACTTGGGAAGACAGATTGCCCAACCCACTTTGAAGGACTTTTCGGGCATTGCTTGACTTAGAAGTTCGCGAAGTCCGTAGGAGTTCTCGAGGGCTTGCTGGTCGGGATCCTCACGTTCGTAGTTGTTCACCCAGCGACCATCTCGGTAAGTAATCCGTCCGCCCTTTACTTCAACAATGAGGACGCCAAGTAATGGGTGGATCAGAATGACGTCAATTTCGCGGTCGCGTGAGCCATCTTTGAATCGATAACTAGGGCAAATAATCCAGTCGGCGCCCAGCTTTCTAGTCAGAAGATTAACGATGAACCTCTCGGAGTCGTTGGCGATGCTCTTTAGGTCAAATGAAGAGGGGAACAACTGAGCCATTGCGGCCTTTCCTTGCTTAGACAGAATAAATAGTAGGGGGTAAGGACCTAAGCGCAGCCTGACTCCAGGGCGGTATGAGACTGCGTTTGGACCGCAGCTAACTTCTGCTGGATGCCGAGGTGGCACCGATTGTCCCCCAGGTTGCCGTGAGAATCTCAGACGTGGCCGTGGGTGTTCTTAGGTCTTGCCCAATAACTTGGGGGCTTCTTAGCACTGGAAGTCTCGACTCGGGTTGGTGGCCAACTTTCCTCGGAGATTTATTTTGGTGTAATTCGGACGATTGCTCTGTGGAGAAGGCGACCGGCTTTCCAACTGCCTCTATCCGCGCGCTTCGGACAACCTGAAGGCTTCAAATCTCTCTTCAAGTCGCGAGGGCGAAGGTTGGAGTTCCTTGGGGCGAGGAACCTTAAGCTTGATTCCGTTCATCTCTTGAAGGCCGTGTTTGAGCATCGGCCCGTCGGACTCTGCCAACAATCGCTTACTGATGCGAACTTCGTAGTCCGGAGTTATGCCCAAGAAATTTCGGTCAAAAGCGGCATGATGCATTTTGCAGAGCGCTAGTCCGTTCTCGACAATTGGGTCGCCTCGAAGGTTCGAGTCCTCAATGATATGTGCAGCATCGAGCAGTTCACGGTGACGGAATCTACACACCGCACACGTTTCTGAATATGCGTGCAGCACTCGTTCTCTAAAAATGGGTTGATGTACTCTGCGACGAGTCTCTTGGAGGATGTACTTCTTCTCGACGTCGGTCATCTGTGACTTTGGGGCCACGAAGTCAACTGGATTGAACGCGACAATGAATTCATGCCGACTCGGATCCTCGCCAATTATGTAGGCGGGATAAATGGGTTCGTAGACCGCAGGACGAACTCCAAGAAAGTAGACAAGCGGGAGCCCATGCTCCATGCAATATCGCAGTGACTTATTTGTAAATGTCAGAGGGTCGGTGCCTTCGTATTTGTAGCGGTGGTAGCCATCCTCTCCTTCGTAGTCCGTGTACGGGGGGATCTGGCCATAGGGTGTGAAGGTTGTCGTGATTGAAAGTGCGCCCTTAAAGCCCTTCGGTTGATTGATCCCACGCTGCTGCTTGACAACAACCTTCTCGCCTCGGAAGGTGAAGGATTTAATTTCTGAAGCCCGCAACAGGCCATCAGGGGAGAGAATTCGTAGATCACTGAGATGTTCGAAAAGCGCTGCTCTAACTTCAATTTCAGCGTCTGATTCAGCCACTTGCGCTCCTGAGAACTCTGGTGCCCGCAGCTTAGATCTTTCCTCTTGCAGGGCGGGGCTCTATATGCAAAGATGGCGATGTGACAAACATTCTCGTGCTCGTGGTGGTGACAGGCTGAAAAGCCGGTAATCACGCGTCCACGCAGATAACCGGCCTCCCAAACTGGGAGGTCTTTTTGCTTATTAGGACCAAAGGAAGAACATCGTGCAACTCACTGGAGCCCAAGCACTGATTAAGAGCCTCGAGCAAGCGGGCGTCGACGTGATGTTCGGCTACCCGGGCGGAGCCATTCTCCCTACCTACGACGCACTCATCCAGTCCTCGATTCGCCACGTATTAGTACGACACGAACAAGGTGGTGGTCACATGGCCGAAGGTTACGCTCTGTCAAGCGGCAAGCCAGGTGTCTTGATGATCACTTCTGGTCCGGGTGCCACGAATGCCATCACACCAATTGCGGACGCTTACCTCGACAGTGTTCCCCTCGTCGTAATTACTGGTCAAGTGTCGACCTCGGTAATGGGCACCGACGCCTTCCAGGAAGCGCCAATAATTGGAATCACTGCGGGCATCGTGAAGCACAGTTTCCTGGTTCAATCAGCTGACGAAATTCCTCGCGTCGTTGCGGCGGCGTTCTATATCGCCACTACCGGTCGTCCCGGTCCCGTGGTTATTGACTTTCCAAAGAACGTGTCACTGGAAAACATGGAGTGGTACTGGCCAGAGACTGTCGAAGAGCTCGACCTTCCTGGTTACCACCCGACGGTTCCACTTGATGAAGAAGCAGTTGCGGCCGCGGCCGAACTCATTCGCCAGTCGGAACGTCCAGTTCTTTACGTTGGTGGTGGCACCATCAAGTCTGACGCCAGCAAGGAACTCTTGGCTTTTGCGGAGTCAACCGGAATGCCTGTGGTTACGACGCTTCAGGCACGCGGCGCCTTTCCCGACTCCCACCGTCAGCACCTCGGCATGCCCGGCATGCACGGTACCTACACCGCGGTAACAGCTATTCAGAAGTCAGACCTTCTGATTTCCCTCGGTGCACGCTTTGACGACCGTGTGACTGGTCGCGTGTCGAGCTTTGCTCCTCATGCCAAGATCATTCACATTGATATTGACCCAGTGGAGTTCAACAAGATCAAGCACGCTGATGTCGCTATTCAGAGCGGCGTTGTTGAAGGAATTAATGCCCTGAGAGGCACTGGGGCAAAGCCGAAGGACCTGTCGGCGTGGTGGGAGCAACTTAACGCCTGGCGCGAAGAGTTCCCACTTATGTACGAAGAGCAGCAGCCTGGTGCAGCCCTCCGTCCACAAATGGTGATTGAAGCTATTAACGCTTCATCGCCCGCTGGCACGATCGTGGCCACGGACGTTGGTCAGCACCAGATGTTTGCGAGCCAGTTCTGGAAATTCGAAGAGCCGCGGACGTGGCTTTCATCGGGTGGTGCAGGAACGATGGGCTTCGGTCTTCCAGCCGCGATTGGTGCCAAAGTCGCCAAGCCCGATACCACCGTGTGGGCCATTGTTGGTGACGGTGGCGTAGTGATGACGATTCAAGAATTGCTCGCTGCTGCAGCCGCCAAGGCCAATGTGAAGGTCTGCATTCTCAATAACCAGTTCCTGGGCATGGTGTACCAGTGGCAGCAACTCGTCTACGACGGCCGACTCTCCCACGTGCAACTCGAAAGCCCCGACTTCGTGAAGATTGCTGAAGGCATGCACTGCGTAGGTCTGAAGGCCACGACGGTCGAAGAAATGTACGAAGCAATCAAGTTGGCCAATGAGATCAACGATAAGCCTGTCGTGATTGACTTCCGCACCGACTCCTCAGAGAACGTGTGGCCCATGGTGCACGCCGGGGCATCTAATGACGACATCATTGTTCACCCGACCCAGCGAGGCAACTAATGAGTAACCACGAAATTCTTGAAGAAGTAATTCACACGCCGGTTCGCCTACACATCTTGTCGGTGAAGGTCGAGAACAAGCCCGGTGTCCTGATGCGCATTACGGGTCTGTTCACGCGACGCGGCTTCAACATCTACTCACTGTCGGTGGCGCCGTCGGAGCACAATGCTCGTTTCTCGCGAGTAACCATCGTGGTGGACGCCGAGTCCGCACCCCTCGAGCAGATTGTTGGACAACTCAACAAACTGGTGAATGTCGTTGAAATATCAGACATTTCGCCCAAGGACGCCGTTGAACGTGAGCTCCTTATTGCCACTGTCCCCACCCACGTGGACGCCCGCACGCCGCTGGCGGACATCATTGCTGAAGCGAACGCCGCCATTATTGACGTCGACGCCTCAGCCGTGACCATCATGCTCGCGGGCACCCCGCAGGCCTGCGACTCCCTCGAGCGTCGGTTGGAAGAATTCCCCAACGTGGAGCTCTACCGGACCGGTCGCGTGGCCTTGCCTAGACTAGGAACACCGGCCTAAAGCCAGTCGACCAGGAAGAAAGTTCAACTATGACCACCATGTACTACCAGAAGGACGCTCAGCCTGAGCTTCTGAAGAACAAGAAGATTGCTGTTCTTGGTTACGGCTCACAGGGCCACGCCCACGCTCTTAACCTGCACGACTCCGGCTACGACGTGGTCGTCGGACTTCGCCAGGACTCATCGTCAGTCGCGAAGGCTGAAGAGGCTGGCCTCAAGGTCATGTCAATCGCTGACGCTTCGAAGTGGGCCGACATCATCATGATCCTCGTGCCCGACACTGAGCAGAAGAAGACCTACGACAACGAGATTGCTCCTGGCCTCGAAGCCGGCAACATGATCTTGTTCGCACACGGCTTCAACATTCGCTTCAACCTCATCAACCCACCGAGCGACATTGACGTTGCCATGGTGGCCCCGAAGGGACCTGGTCACCTCGTACGTCGTACGTACACCGAGGGCGGCGGCGTGCCTGGACTCATCGCCGTGCACCAAGACGCCACCGGCAACGCACACGCTCTGGCGCTGGCGTACGCCGACGGCATTGGCTCAACTCGCGCCGGTGTTCTCGAGACGACGTTCACGGAAGAGACTGAGACTGACCTCTTCGGTGAGCAGGCTGTTCTCTGTGGTGGCGTGTCGGCCCTCGTACGCGCTGGTTTCGAAACCCTCGTTGAGGCTGGCTACCAGGAAGAGTCTGCGTACTTCGAGTGCTTGCACGAGCTGAAGCTCATCGTTGACCTCATGTACGAAGAAGGCATCTCGGGTATGCGCTACTCAATCTCAGACACTGCTGAGTGGGGTGACCTCGTCAGCGGTCCTCGCGTCATCAACGCCGCTGTGAAGGCTGAGATGAAGCAGATTCTCACCGAAATCCAGGACGGCACCTTCGCCGAAGCATGGATCAAGGAAAACGAAATTGGTCGTCCCCGCTACCGCGAACTGCGCGAAGCTGGAAAGAACCACCAGATTGAGAAGGTCGGCAAGAAGCTCCGCGCCATGATGCCTTTCGTCTCAGCTGGCAAGAAGTCCGTCACTGAAATCTCCGGTGGCGACACTGACTGATCTCGTCACTTTGTAGAAATGCCCCTCACTGCGGTGAGGGGCATTTTTGCTTCTACCGGCCTTACGCCTCGACGAACGCCTGAAGGTCGCCAAATGCCTTGGGGTCCTGAAAGAAGAACAGGTGACCACCTTGGTAGGTGTGAAGAGTGGCATCGCCGACACGCTGCGCAATTGCTTCAGCGTTAACCACCGGGGCCATGAGGTCGTAGACCCCAGCGCCAAGCAAGAGCGGCATTGTCAGTGCGCCGAGTCGGTCGGCCACGTCGTGGCGAGAGCGGGCATCGTGTTGCAGCGCGGTAACGCTCACCAGTTGTTCCGTCGGCGTCGGTGGCGCCGGCATCAGGGCTCGGTCACTCGGGTGGTCCGCTAACCACTCTGGCGTGAAGCGCATGTCGACAAGCCGGGGAGCGAAGGACGCCAATTCTTCGGGGGAGAGTTTGGCGAGTTCGTGCAAGGGGTACGAAGATCCCGCGCTTCCGCCGGCACTGGTGCACCAGAGAACAAGTTTCGACACATACGTCGGGTACGTGACGGCGAACTCTTGGGCGATCATGCCCCCGAAACTGATGCCCAGCACAATGCACGAAGTGATACCAAGTTCGTCGAGGACTGACTTCACATCCTTGGCGTAGTCAGCCATTTCCCAAGGACCTTCAGGTACGGAGGAGCCACCCATGCCGCGGTTGTCAAAACTGATGGTGTCGGCGTACTTCTGGACTTTTTGAAGGAAGGGACGGAGACCGTCAAGCGTGCCACCAGATCCATTGATGACAAGGACAGTCGGTCCGGTTCCGGCGCGTTCAACGAGGAATGTCTGTGCGTTGCAGGTCAGCGTGAAACGGTTCGGAGTCGACATTTCCGACATCCTACGACTCGGCGTCCTTGAGGATTCCCTGGAGCAGGCCAGGGAACACGAGAACGTGAAAAGGAGCGACGGCGTACCAGTAGAGACGGCCGAGGAGGCCCTTTGGTTTGTAGGTCGCCCGCTGGGTAATACGCGTGCCACTGCCCAGAGGTTCGAGCGTCCACTCAATCCACGCGTCGCCCGGAAGCACCATTTCGGCGTGGAGTTTGACGTGGTGATTCTCCGTGAGCTCCTCGACGCGCCAAAAGTCGACGAAGTCGCCAATGTGGAGTTGCGTGGGGTGACTGCGGCCACGGCGCACGCCAGGACCACCCCAGAGTTGGTCCAGGACACCACGAACACGCCAGAGCCACTCACCGCGGTGCCAGCCCTTTTCACCGCCGAGCGACGTCACCGCGGCAAAGGCTGCCTCGATGCTGGCCGGTGTTTGACGAACTCGTTCATCGTGGAGTTCTGTTCCGCCGGACCACTGGGGATCGGTGCTGTAGGCCTTGAACGGGCGAAGATCGGCGTCGGTGAATGATGTTGGCACTTGATTCGACGTGGTGCGCCCGAGCGCCAGAGAGATTGCCTCTCGCACGGTGCGCTTTGGTGCACCAAGCGTGTCGACGGTCGCCGTTCCGTGCACCACTACTTCATTCACCAAACTCTCGACAAGAGGTTTCGCGAGGCTCGCGGGCACTGGCGTTACGAGACCTACCCAGTGTGATGACAAGCGGGGTGTCAGCAAAGGGACGGGAATAAGTCGACGACGCTTCAGACCAGCTTCCTCGGCGTACATGGCCATCATTTCTGCGTACGAAATGACATCGGGGCCGCCGATTTCGTAGACCCCGGGAAGTGCTTCGGGGGCGTTAATCACTTTGGCCAAGTAGTCCAGCACATCAGAAATCGCAATTGGTTGTGACTTCGTGCTGACCCACTTCGGGGTCACCATGACCGGGAGTACTTCAGTTAGGTACCGGAGCATTTCGAAACTTGCTGAGCCAGATCCAATGATCACGGCGGCCCGCAGTTCCGTTACCGGAATGGGGCCATCAGCCAGTGCACGGCCAACGCCTTGACGGCTGGTCAAGTGGACACTCAGGGAGTCATCGTCACTTCCCATGCCACCGAGGTACACAATGCGCTTGACGCCGGCTTGTTCACACGAACGTCGGAAGTTGATGGCGTCACGTACTTCTTTGGCGGCCCAGTCGCTGGAGTCACCAATCCCGTGGACCAGATACACCGCAACATCAATGTCCTTGAGGGCCTGTTCCAAGTGGCCTTCGACGGAACCCTTGACGACTTCAACCTCGCCACTCCACGGAGCGGAGGAGAGTTTGCCGGGTGTTCGCGCGAGACAGCGCACCTTGTTGCCTTCTTCGAGCAGGCGAGGAACGAGTCGGCCTCCTACGTACCCCGAGGCACCGGTAACCAGAACGCGTCGGGCTGGGAGGTTTTCGTCCATAAAGGAACACTAGGAGGAATCGCCCTCCGAGTGCCCTGAAGTGCGCCCGCTCTGAGAGCCAGCCCTCTTGCTACTTAGAGGTTGCCGACGATCCAGTTAATCGACGCACAGAGACTGGCGATGTCTTCCGGGTCAATCGAGGGGAACATCGCAATGCGCAGTTGGTTGCGACCGAGCTTGCGGTAGGGCTCGGTGTCGACCACGCCGTTGGCGCGGAGCACCTTGGCGATGGTGTCGGCGCTGATGTCCTCGCGGAAGTCAATGGTGCCAATGACGTTGCTGCGCTCGGCGGGGTTCGCCACGAATGGTGTTGCGAAGTCCGATGCCTCGGCCCAGGTGTAAAGAATTTCTGCAGACGAACGTGAGCGACCAGAGGAGAAGCTGAGACCGCCGTTGTCGTTGAACCACTTGATCTGGGAGGCCAACATGTGGATGGTGGCGAGCGCCGGTGTGTTGTAGGTCTGGTTGAGGCGTGAGTTGTCAAGGGCCGTCTTCAAGTTGAAGAATTCTGGCGTCCAGCGGTCAGAAGCAGCGAGCTTCTCAATACGCTCAACGGCTGCTGGTGAGCAGAGGGCCAGCCACAGACCACCGTCAGAGGCGAAGGACTTCTGTGGAGCGAAGTAGTAGCAGTCGAACTGTGAGGCGTCGACGTAGAGGCCACCAGCACCTGACGTGGCGTCAACGGCAACCAGGCCAGTGGAGCCTTCGGGGCGCTTGATGTCCATCATCACACCGGTTGAGGTTTCGTTGTGTGTGAAGGCGTAGAGGTCGACCGACTCGTCAGTTACTGCAACGGGGTGCGTGCCCACTTCTGAACTAATCACCTGTGGGTCGTTAAGGAACGGAGCGGCCTTCACGGCAGTGGTGAACTTTGAGGAGAACTCACCGAAGTTGAGGTGCTGCGACTGCTTCTCAACCAGGTGGAATGTTGCGGCGTCCCAGAAGGCAGTGGTGCCACCGTTACCGAGCAAGACTTCGTAACCATCGGGGAGCGAGAACAGTTCACGCAGGCCGTCACGAACTTCACCCACCTTGTTCTTAACGGTGGCTTGGCGGTGCGACGTACCCATATAGGTGCGACCGTCAGCGAGAAGTGCGGTCAGCTGCTCTTCACGAACCTTTGAGGGGCCAGCGCCAAATCGGCCATCGCGGGGGAGTAGTTCGGCGGGGATCTTGAGGTTGTCTGGGGAGCTCATGCCCTCAAGTCTAGGGAAGACTGGGTCCACCCTCCTTCGGGTGTTCATGACAATTGCTTCATGTTCATCACGAGCGAGAATTTTGGTCAGACTGACCAGTAACTAGAGAGGGGCAGCGGGCGGTCTCCTAGAATTAGGGCGTTCAAAGAAACGGAGACACTCATGGGTGCCAGAGTCAGTGAACTACTAGCCGGATTAGCTCCAAGCGCCACGCTTGCAGTGGACGCTAAGGCCAAGGCACTGAAAGCCGCCGGTGAGCCCGTTATTGGCTACGGTGCCGGTGAACCCGACTTCCCAACTCCTCAGCACATTGTTGACGCCGCTATTGCCGCGTGCTCAGTGCCATCGAACCACAAGTACTCACCTACCGCCGGTCTCCAGGACCTGCGTGAAGCAGTTGCCTTCAAGACCAAGCGCGACACTGGCCTCGAGATTTCACCCAACCAGGTCCTCATTACGAACGGTGGCAAGCACGCCGTGGCGACGACCTTCATGACGTTGCTCGATCCAGGTGACGAGTGCCTCATTCCCGCTCCGTACTGGACGACGTACCCAGAGGCTGTCTATCTCGCCGGGGCCACCCCAGTGCCCGTGATGACGAGTGAAGCGAACGGCTTTCGTGTGACGGTCGAAGAACTTGAGAAGGCCCGTACGCCCAAGACCAAGATGCTCGTCTTTGTTTCGCCATCGAACCCAACGGGTGCGGTGTCAACACCGGAAGACGTTATTGCCATTGGTCGTTGGGCCGCTGAACACAACATCTGGGTGATGTGTGACGAGATTTACGAACACCTCGTTTACGGTGACGCTAAGAACGTTTCAATGCCCGTCGTTGCTCCCGAGTTGGGAGACCGCTGGGTAGTCGTAAACGGTGTGGCGAAGACCTACGCCATGACCGGATGGCGCATTGGCTGGATGATTGGTGCCCCGGACGTTATGAACGCCGCCATCAACTACCAGAGCCAGACGACCTCCAACATCTCAAACATCTCGCAGCGCGCCGCAGTGGCCGCACTCACCGGCGACCTCTCCGCGGTCTACGAGATGCGCACAGCCTTTGACCGCCGCCGCCAGACCATGGTGAAGATGCTCAACGAAATCGACGGCGTCTCCTGTGCCACCCCCGAGGGTGCCTTCTACTGCTACCCGAACGTGACGGGCCTCCTTGGACGCAGCATCAACGGCAAGGTCGCCACCAGTTCTTCAGAACTCGCAGCCAATTTGCTCGATGACGAGAAGGTCGCTGTTGTTCCTGGTGAGGCCTTTGGAACGCCGGGCTTCTTCCGCCTCAGCTACGCCTTGGGCGACAGTGACCTGGCCGAAGGTCTCGAGCGATTCAATGCTTGGGTCTCCAAGGGTTAATTCTTGACCTTTTAGGTTAGAATTGGGTTCCCCGCAACGAAAGGAGCCCCGTGGCTCGTGTACTCGTATCTGAAGAGATTGCTGACTCAGGTCTTCAAGAACTCCGTAACGCCGGCCACGAAGTAGACATCCGTCTCGGACTCTCGCCCGCGGAACTCATTGAGGCTCTCCAGGGGGCTCACGCTCTCATCATTCGTTCGGCCACCCAGGTTGACGCCGCTACCCTCGAGGCCGCGAAGGACCTCATTGTGGTTGGCCGCGCCGGCATTGGTCTCGACAACGTTGACGTCACCAAGGCCACCGAACTCGGTGTCATGGTCGTGAATGCTCCCGTTTCAAACATTCTCTCCGCCGCCGAGCAGACACTCGCGCTGATCCTGGCGCAAGCACGCAACATTCCCCAAGCACACTCCGCTCTGAAGCAGGGCAAGTGGGAGCGCTCGAAGTGGGAAGGCGTTGAACTCCACGGCAAGACGCTGGGTGTTATTGGTCTCGGAAAGATCGGTGCCCTTGTTGCCCAGCGCGCTATGGCCTTTGGCATGCGCCTCGTGGCGTACGACCCCTACATCACTGAAGAGCGTGCTCGTCACATGGGTATTGAACTCATGACGCTTGACAACCTGCTCAGCCAGTCAGACTTCATCACCATTCACTTGCCCAAGAACAAGGAGACCACCAACCTCCTTAACGCCGAGTCACTGAAGAAGTGCAAGCCTGGCGTTCGTATTGTGAACGTGGCTCGTGGTGGCATCATCAACGAAGCCGACTTGGCTGAAGCCATTAAGTCCGGCCACGTGCAGGGCGCTGCCCTCGACGTATTTGAGAAGGAACCAACGACCGAATCGCCACTCTTCGAACTTCCCTCAGTCGTCGTCGTGCCTCACCTCGGTGCTTCAACCGCCGAAGCGCAGGACAAGGCGGGCATCACGATTGCTGAGCAAGTGCAACTTGCCCTCGCAGGCGACTTCGTCCCCTATGCGGTGAACGTTGCTGCCGGTGAAGTAAGCAACGTTGTTCGCCCGTTCATGGGACTCGCTGAAGCGCTTGGACGCTTCGTTGGCGGACTCGCTGACGCCAGCCCCACTGACCTCGAAGTGCTCTACCAGGGTGAACTCGCCGGCGCCGGCACGAAGATTCTGACGCTCTGCGCACTGAAGGGCCTCCTCCTCGCTACGGGTGCTGAAGGGGTTTCCTTCGTCAACGCGCCACAACTCGCCAGTGAGCGCAACCTCACGTTCTCCGAGAGTTCGTCGCCCGAGAGCCCTGAGTACATTGCCCTCATCACCGTTAAGTCTGGCGGTCACAGTGTGTCGGGGACCTTGATGTCAATTGGTACGCGCATTGAGACACGCATCGTGAACGTTGACGGTCACAGCATTGAAATTCCACCAGCCTCCTCAATGCTCGTTGTGCGCAACGACGACCGTCCGGGAATGATTGGTCACGTTGGTCTCGCCCTCGGCGAAGCAGGCATTTCAATCTCGTCAATGGCGGTAGGGCCAGACGCAGCTACGAACACGGCCCTGATGGTGCTTTCAACGGGCTCACCAACGCCTGACGAAGTGATTACCAAGCTCGCCAGTGTTGACGGCATCAAGTACATCCACTCCATCGCGCTGCGCTAGTCGCCGAACGATAGCCTCGAAGCATGAGGTGGCGGGATGACTCTGGTAACTAGAGTGCAGGACCTCCTGCGCCAAACTGGTTTTCGTCCACTGACAACGTCGACGCGACTTTCGATTCGAGCAGCATTTTGCCTCACGGTGCCGTTGGTACTGGGCATCGTGCTGCATCAGCGGGCGTATTCCACTGCGGTGGCTCTAGGGACGCTCTGGGGTGTGAGCCAAGATGGCTCTGACCGATGGCGTCAGCGCGGACCACGCCTGTTGGGTGTATCGATGGCGGGAGGCGTTGGCCTCACCATTGGCTCGGAGTTCTTGCGTCTCAGTACTGGCGACTGGGCTGTCGTGGCTCTCCTGGCCGTGACCGCATTCCTGGCCGGCATCATTGAGGCGTCCATGTTCGCCACCCAGGGCATGTACCTACTGCTCGGCACCATCGTGGGTGAAGGACTGGGCTTCACTGGCCGCGAGTGGCAGTCGGGTGTCTGTATTGGGGCGGGAGCACTCTGGGTCTATTTCGTAGCGAGCATCACTGACCGTCGCAGTCGCACCGTTGACCAGAGGGCCACTATCGCTCACGCGTTTCGTCAGCTCGCTCGGTCGCTTCAGGAAACCAACCCGGAAAGGGCAAGCATTGCTCGTGTCCAGAACCTTCGCGTGCTTGACGTGGCGCAGGAAGTTGTGGGTGTTGAACCACTCGATAAGCAGAGCGCTGAAGTTGTGGCGCTGCGCCAATGTCTCGTTGTGGCTCTGCAGGTAGCCGAAACGTCCTGGTTCGTGCGAACAAAAGACATTGCCGTTGACCCGGTTATTACCGATGCCCTCGATGTAGCAGCGGACATCTTGCGTTACAAGGATGCGGTGTCGGCGGATCGCTACTTACGCACGGTGCAGCTTCCTTCGGACGAGGATCAGAAAGTCGTCGTGTCAGCCCTTCGTCCACCCGACCAAGCTGACCTTCGACCAGGTCTCGCTTTTCGCTCCACGCTGACTCGACTTCCTTGGTCGGACCGGTTGCGTTTTGCGTTGATCTTGACCGTGGCCGTGGCGGGAGCATCCGTGCTGACGCACTGGATCGATGGCCCGCGCGGTTACTGGCTCCCGATGAGTGTGGCCTTTATTTTTAGACCTGACCTCGGTCCTGTCGTTCGTCGCGCACTTTCTCGTACGGTCGGAACCCTGGTTGGCGTTGGCATCGCCGCCATCGTGGCCCTTTCGGGCAATCAAATCTCGTTACTGATTGTGTTGGTCTTTCTGATGGCGTGGGCGGTGCCGTGGGCCAAAGAGCGAAGCCACGCTCTCACCATGGTGTTTTTTACGCCAATCATTTTCGTGTTTGTAAGCCTTCTGGGACCCGATCAGAATCTCTTTGGACCTCGAATTCTTGACACCGCCCTAGGCGCAGCCATTGTGTTTGTCATTGACTATTTCTTCTGGCTCCACGCCCCGTCGCTTCGCCCTCGTCAACTCACTGACCGGGCTCGCCAAGAAACTGAGAACTACGAAGAAATCCAAGACCTCAGCGACCTCACTCTCCGACACTTGCGTCGTCGTCGTGCGATTCGAACGGTCACCCAAGCGAGGGCGGCGGTGGCTCAAGCAAAGAGTGAAAGCCATGCTCAAAAGGGACTCGACGTAACACTCGACCAAGAACTCAATGCCCTCGAGTCGCGCATTGATTTACACACATTGCAACTGATCGAGAAGTCGCTCGAGCGTTAAGAAGTGAAAGTGTCGGTTAGATACGCCAGAGCCTTTGGCGCAATGACCTCAGTGGGGTAGTAATGGTCGAAGAGTCGTTGGGCGGCTGACACTGAGTGAATGTTGCACACCTGCAGAAGCTGTTCGATGTCTCGCTGATCGCGTTGGCCACGTCCCGAGAGCAGCTTCATCGCGAGCATGAGTTCCTGCTGGGCGGTGAAGATCTGAACGCCACCGACAGCAACGCGAAGTTCCCAGTCGGAAGGCGTGTCGTAGTGACTGACGAACATCTTCACGCCGTCATTGCACCAGTCCTCAGGCCAATTCCTTTCGAGGGCAATGTTCTTCACTATCTGGGTAACTTGGTCCACTTTCGAGTGATAGACGTCAATGTCAATAGTGAGGCCCTCACGATTGACGAGAAACATCACCGCAGCACTACCGACAACGTTGATGTTGACACTGATGTTTGCTCTCACCAGTTCTGTTGCGAGCAGCTGCAGAGCTTCTTCGACGTCCGTCCTGGAAAAGAGCATTAGACGCTCTGCAATTCAGAGGTGGCGAGGATCACGCCATGGCGTCGAAAAATTGGATGGACTTCGTTGGCTGCCGCGTAGGGGGTGACCGTCCAAGGGTGTTCTAACGTTCGAGTAGGTTCATTGATCCACTCGGGGAGGGGCATGGCGACCTCAGAGAGGCGGTACTCACAGAGTGCGGCGACGGCGGCATCGAAGTGTGCGTCACCGCACAGTGGTGGCACCGCGAGAGTTATAACGACACGTAGTGCGGGGGTTGCCCTGCGTAGATCGTCATTAAGCCCAATCAGCGCACGAAAGGCAACTTCTTGGGAGCGACGATTTCCGCGCAATTCCTGAAAGATGTAGTCAGCCCATTCGGCTGCCGAGTGTGCGGTTGTTGGTATGACGAACAGGCGGTGCCCGCTCGAAGCGAGAATGCGCTCAAGCGTCTCGGTGCCAGTGTCATGGGCACCGCGTTCAATGTCGGCGTAGAACGGCTGGGAAACGCCAGCGCGCGCAGCCACTTCTCGCTGCGAAAGGGCCAGTGAGCGACGAACGCTCCTAAGCAAAGACGATGCCCTCATAGTGCTCCTTGACGATATGAAATATCATATCAGTTGCGCAACGCCGCTGTATTGGCCTCCTGAAACCACAAAACCCTCGACAGCCGTGAGGCCATCGAGGGTTTCGTTGGAAAGACGATTGAGTACTAGAACAAGCTGATGAGGTCGATTCGGTCCATGACTTCCTTGGTCAGCAGTGGCAGAGCGTCAAGAGCAGTCATGTTCTCGCGAACCTGCTCGGCTGATGATGCACCAGTGATGACGGTTGAAACGTTCGGGTTCTTCACACACCAAGCGAGCGCCAACTGCGTCAAGCTGATACCGAGTTCATCGGCGATCACCTTGAGGTCCGCAACCTTCTTGTTGCGCTCGGGATTGGTGAGTGAGTCCTTCAGCCATTCGTAGCCTGGCAAAGTTGCACGGGAACCTTCGGGAATGCCGTTCAGGTACTTTCCGGTCAACAGGCCCGACGAGAGTGGTGACCAGATCGTGGTGCCCAGTCCAATGTCTTCGTAGAGGCGGGCGTATTCCTTCTCCACCCGGTCGCGCCACAGGATGTTGTACTGAGGCTGTTCCATCACTGGCTTGTGCAGGTGGTGACGGTCGGCAATGTCGTAGGCAGCACGAATCTCGTCGGCTGACCACTCGGAGGTTCCCCAGTAGAGAGCCTTGCCCTGCGTGATCATGTCGCTCATGGCCCAGACAGTCTCTTCAATAGGGGTATTGCGGTCGGGACGGTGGCAGAACACGAGGTCCACGAAGTCGAGGCCGAAGCGCTCGAGCGAGCCATCAATGGCCTGTGAGAGGTACTTGCGGTTAAGCGTGTTCTTCATGTTGGGGATGTTGTGCAGTCCCCAGAACAACTTGGTCGAGACAACGTACTCGTGACGCTTCCAACCGAGTTCACGGAATGCGGCACCCATGACGCGCTCGGACTCACCGGCGGCGTAGCCCTCGGCATTGTCGAAGAAGTTGACGCCAGCTTCCTTGGCGGCCGACAGGCACTCAGCAGCCTGCTTGGCGGTTTCGATCTGGTTGGCGTTGGCGAAGGTGACCCAACTACCAAATGACAGCACGCTGACCTGTAGGCCTGAGCGTCCGAGACGACGGTATTGCATTTCTGCCATGATTCCCCCTTGAGTGAGTGCGGATTAAGCCGCTGGATTGCGTGGAACTTCAGGCCAGCGATCATAGGAAATCGCTGGCTTCTTCTTGCCGCTCTTCACGAGACCAACCACTCCAGCCACTACCGCGGCGAGAACGAACAGAACGAGAAGCTTGCTGAGAGATTTAAAGAGACCCACGCTGGTAACGATAGCGGCGTCGTCCTATTGCCAATTCACTAAACAGGGGTAGAATAAATCCATGACGCGTCGAGCGAGTGAACTGCTTCTTAGTTAGGGCGGGTTCCGGCTCGCCCCTGCCCCCGCTTTGCGGGGGTTTTTTGTTCTCTCATCGGCCTAGGAATAGGAAAGGAGCACCATGGAAAAGAACCCTCAAATGAAGAGCCCCATGGCCTTCCACAAGTACCGCGCTACGGTGCCTGTTGATCTGCCCGACCGAACCTGGCCTAACAACCGACTTACTAAGGCACCTCGCTGGTGCAGCGTTGACCTCCGCGACGGCAACCAGGCCCTCATCGACCCCATGGACCCCGAGCGCAAGGAAAAGATGTTCCTGCACCTGGTGGAGATGGGCTTTAAGGAAATCGAAGTTGGCTTCCCCTCCGCTTCACAGCCTGACTTCGACTTCGTTCGCCACATCATTGAGAACCACCTGATTCCTGACGACGTCACAATCCAGGTGCTCACCCAGAGTCGCGAAGACCTAATTCGCCGCACGTACGAGTCACTGAAGGGCGCCAAGCAGGCCATTGTCCACTTCTACAACTCAACGTCAACGCTGCAGCGTCGCGTGGTGTTTGGCCTCGACAAGGACGGCATCAAGAAGATTGCCACTGACGCCGCTGCGCTTTGTCTCACTCTCGAGGCTACGAGCTCCGAAACGGACTTCTACTACGAGTACTCACCCGAGTCCTTCACTGGAACTGAACTCGAGTACGCGCTCGAAGTCTGCAATGCCGTGACGGCGGTTATCAACCCAACGCCCGACCACAAGCTGATTCTCAACCTGCCCGCCACCGTCGAGATGTACACACCAAACTTGTACGCCGACGCCATTGAGTGGTTTGGTCGCCACGTTGATCGTCGCGACAGCGTGCTCATTTCGCTGCACCCGCACAATGACCGGGGAACCGGCGTGGCAGCTGCCGAGTTGGGCGTGCTCGCTGGTGCCGACCGTGTTGAAGGAACGCTCTTCGGTAATGGTGAGCGCACCGGCAACGTTGACGTGGTGAACCTGGCTCTTAACTTGTTCTCTCAAGGTGTTGACCCTGAGCTCGATATTCGTGACATTGACAAGGCCCGCCACGTAGCCGAGTACGCGAACCGCCTACCTATTCACATGCGCCACCCGTACGTTGGTGAACTCGTCTACACCGCCTTCAGCGGTTCCCACCAGGACGCCATCAAGAAGGGCATGACGGCCATCGGTGACACCTACGACGTGTGGGAAGTGCCGTATCTTCCGATTGACCCCAAGCACACGGGGCGCACCTACGAAGCAATTATTCGCGTGAACTCGCAGTCCGGTAAGGGCGGCGTCGCCTATCTGCTCAGCACCGAGCACGGACTCGATCTTCCTCGGGCCATGCAGGTCGAGTTCTCTAAGCAAGTTCAGTCAATCACCGAACAAAAGGGCACCGAGATCTCGCCTTCAGAGATTTGGGAAGTCTTCACCACGACCTACCGCCCCGAGAACCCAGCGATGCAGCTGCTCTCGAGCGAAGTGGTCGCCACCCAGGACAGCACGCGCATCTTTGCGCAGCTACTCGTGAACGGACAGCATGTCACGGTAAAGGGCGAGGGCAATGGACCAATCGACGCACTAATGGCGGGGCTCTCCAGTGAACTGGACATCTCCTTCAAGGTGCGCGACTACCAGGAGCACGCCCTCACGGCGGGTTCGGGTGCGTCGGCTGTTGCGTACGTGGAAGCCGAAGACGAACAGGGTGCCACCTGGTGGGGCGTGGGCATGAGCTCGTCCATTCTCGACGCTTCACTCGAAGCAGTAATTTCTGCCGCTAATCGCCGTAGGTAAACGCTTGCACCACGTAGCCTGAAGAGGTGACGTACCACGACTTCGCCCTCGGACTGGGATGGATTGCTGTCTCACTGGGTGTACCGGGAACTATCTCGCAGTGGCAACGTATTCGAACCTTAGGCATTGAAGGCGTTTCCATTGCGACGTGGCTGCTCTTCGTGCTGATGGGCTGTTTCTGGATTAGTTACGGGTTCGTGGCGCATTCCCTACAAGTGACGCTCGGCAGCCTGATCATTCTCCCGCTGCAGTTGGCGGTGCTCTTTCGGCTCAAGCCCTGGACCCACCAACGAACGGTTGTGCTGGCCACGGCCTGGTTCGTTGCGCTGGCTGTTCTTCCCACCATCGTCTTCGGTTGGCAAGCTGGCGTTTACTGCATGACCGTAGTGATGGTGTCGAACCGCGTGCCGCAGATCGTGGAGCTGGTTCGTCAACCGGACGCTTCCGGCGTGTCCGCAGCATCATGGTTCATTGGTGTGCTCGGAACATGCTTCTGGCTCGGCTACTACCAAAACGTGCATCTCTGGTCAGCCTTCTTCGCTACGTCCGGCGTCGGCCTCGCCAATATCGGAGTGTTCGTCCTCGTGGTCTGGCGTCACCGCCAAGCCAAGTTCGCTTTGATCGCTGAAGAAGTCTTCGCTACACGCGCGTGACGTGACCGTCGGCGTCAAAAACGCCTTCGAGCGTGGGCGACATGACGGTGGTTTCAAACGATGTGATTGCTGCCTCTCGTCGAAGCGTCAGGCCAATGTCGTCCCAGCCATTGAGCAATCGCTCACGGGTCATTGCGTCGAGCGCAAAGTTACGGCTCCAACCAGCTTCGGGCACTTCAACCTTCATCTGGTCAACGTCCACAACGACGAGCTGCGATGGACCCTGCTTAATTAGTTCCATCAGCTCGTCAACATCGCTGGGTGCCAGTTGCACAATCACGAGTCCCTGCTTGGAGGAGTTGTTGCGAAAGATGTCACCAAACGATGAAGAGACAATGGCTTCGAAGCCGTAGTCCATTAATGCCCACACTGCGTGTTCACGTGACGAACCGGTACCGAAGCGTGGTCCGGCCACGAGAATGCTCGCACCGGCGTAGACGTCTTGGTTGAGGACAAAGTCGGGGCTGTCGCGCCACTCGGAGAAGAGGCCCTTGCCGAAACCAGTGCGTTCAACTCGCTTGAGCCAGTCCGAAGGAATGATTTGGTCGGTGTCGACGTCGGAACGCTCGAGTGGAACGGCAGTTCCTTCAATGATGTTTACCGGCTTCATTACTTCACCTCATCCGGTGTGGCGAAGCGGCCCTTGATGGCGCTGGCGGCAGCGACGGTTGGTGAAACCAAGTGCGTGCGACCTCCACGGCCCTGACGCCCTTCAAAGTTCCGGTTTGATGTGGAAGCGCTGCGCTGACCGGGGCTGAGCGTGTCGGGGTTCATGCCCAGGCACATGGAGCATCCAGGTTCACGCCACTCGAAGCCGGCGGCCAGGAAAATCTGATCTAAGCCCTCTTCTTCGGCCTGGTTCTTCACCCGGCGTGATCCGGGCACCACCAGGGCGCGAACGCCCGATGCCACCTGCTGGCCTTGCGCAACGGCGGCAGCGGCGCGAAGGTCTTCGATGCGCGAGTTCGTGCACGATCCAATAAACACCACGTCGACCGGAATCTCTTTGATAGGCGTTCCTGGTGTGAGGCCCATGTACTCGAGTGACTTTTCCGTAGCGCTCTTTTCGTCGGTATCGCCGAAGTCGTCGGGGCTCGGCACGACGTCACTTAGCGCTACGACCTGGGCGGGGTTGGTGCCCCAGGTAATGAAAGGAGTGAAGGTGGAGGCGTCGAGGACGATTTCGTCGTCGAACGTGGCCCCTGCGTCAGAGACGTAGCCACGCCAACGCTCGACCATGGTGTCAAATGCTTCACCCGCTGGAACACCGGGGCGACCCTTCAGGTAGTCAATGGTCTTGTCGTCGACACCGACGAGGCCGGCGCGAGCACCTGCTTCGATGCTCATGTTGCACAGCGTCATGCGACCTTCCATGGAAAGGTCGGTAATCGCCTCACCGCGGTATTCGAGGACGTAGCCCATGCCTCCGCCGGTGCCGAGGCGCTTCACGATCGCGAGCACAATGTCCTTGGCGGTCACGCCTTCGGGGGCCTTGCCGTTCACGGTGACGGCCATGGTCTTGGGCTTCTGCTGAGGGAGCGTCTGGGTGGCGAGAACGTGTTCGACTTCACTGGTGCCAATACCGAACGCCAGGGCGCCGAAGGCACCGTGGGTCGAGGTGTGGGAGTCGCCGCAGACAATGGTCATGCCGGGCTGGGTAACGCCGAGCTCTGGCCCAATGACGTGCACGATGCCCTGGTTCTCGTGACCACGCGGGAACACGGTGATGCCAAACTCGGCGCAGTTCTCTTCGAGCACTTCGAGCTGGCGACGAGAAATAGGGTCAGTAATTGGCGTGGAGAGTGGGTCGGTAGGGACGTTGTGGTCGGCGGTGCCGAGCGTGCGGTCCGGACGGCGAACTGTGCGGCCATTTAGGCGAAGGCCATCAAAGGCCTGGGGACTGGTGACTTCGTGAATGAGGTGCAGGTCAATGTAGAGGAGCGTGGGCTCACCCTCGGGGGATGCAACGACGTGCTCTTGCCAGATCTTTTCAAAGAGGGTCTGGGCCATTAGCGCTGACCAACAATCTTGACCTTCAAGACGCCCGATGGTGCTTCGTACTCAACCTCGTCACCCACCTTGTGGCCCAAGAGGGCTGCACCGAGGGGGGAGGTGGGA
>Ga0164297_10001588_pt1 | contig 23821 bp, 31 predicted proteins | sample GEODES058metaG_FD_113539 | JGI IMG/M metagenome (GOLD analysis project Ga0164297, IMG submission 113539) | Dystrophic lake water microbial communities from Trout Bog Lake, Wisconsin, USA - GEODES058 metaG | ecosystem: Environmental > Aquatic > Freshwater > Lake | place: USA: Trout Bog Lake... | reverse complement strand
CCCTCTTGGTGAGCACTATGCATCTCTGTCTTAAAAGAAAAGTATCCTAGAATAGTATGGACCCTATCCTCACTCCATCAACTAGACGCTACACATCATTTCCAATTCGGTATCCAGATTTGTGGTCGCTTTACAAAAAGGCGATATCTAGCTTCTGGACAGTTGAGGAGATTGATTTGGGTGGAGACTTGAAGGACTGGGAAAAACTCAATAACGATGAAAAACACTTTATAAAGACTGTGCTAGCCTTTTTCGCCGCAAGTGATGGCATCGTTATGGAGAATATTGATTTGAATTTTTTGAACCAGGTTTATATTTCGGAGGCGCGTGCTTTTTATTCGTATCAGTCGTTTAACGAGAGTATACATTCGGAGACTTATTCACTTATGATTGACAAGCTCGTCAAGGACCCCGAAGAGAAACAGCGCCTCTTCGAGGCAATCGATACTGTCCCTGCGGTCAAAAGAAAAGCAGAATGGGCCTTCAAGTGGATGGGACCTGATGCATCTTTCGCTCAGAGACTGATAGCTTTTGCGTGTGTTGAAGGTATTTTCTTTAGTGGAGCTTTCTGTTCTATATTTTGGTTGAAAAAGAGGGGACTTATGCCAGGTCTTTCTTTCAGTAATGAATTGATAAGCCGTGATGAAGGTTTGCATCAGGAGTTTGCAGTTACTCTGTATTCTCATTTAAAAACAAAATTGGATGAAAATACCATTTTCCAGATTGTGGTTGAGGCTTTGGATATTGAAAAGGAGTTTATTACTGAAGCACTTCCGTGTCGTCTCATCGGCATGGATTCCACTTCTATGAATGAGTACATTATGTTTGTTGCACAGCGTCTGCTGACACAGCTTGGTGTGACGCGCCACAAGATTGTGGCTAGTAACCCTTTCGATTGGATGGAGAACATCTCATTGGAAGGGAAGACCAATTTCTTTGAGAAACGGGTCGGGGAATACTCAAAGTTTATGCCCGATAGTGAGGAGGTGAAGTTTGACGAGGAGTTCTAGGGAACTCCGACGGGCGAGGGTGAGGAGTTCTAACACCGGCAAGTTGTTGCCCCTGTCCAAAAGCTTCTTATACAACTTTTACCACCGCAATCACTTTTTGTTAGACATTTCTTCCCGGAAGTGCACCCCGATAAGAATGATTTTTTTGGTTTAATCAAAAATAAATACAAAATCATGAGCACGAGTCCTATGATAAGGTAGTCTTTGTTCAATTTCATCTTATATCATAGCCATTTTTAAGTTTGGCCGGATTGGACCAGGTCCCATGTCTGGGCCAGAAGACACTGCGAGACCATCCTCCGACAGCTCCATCATTTTGTCAATCTGGTTTGACTGTCTATCGCTAGTTGGCACATAGAAAGACACTCTCTTCATGAGGAATCTAACTGCAAAAGTGAAAATCACTGCGTGAAGCAGAAGACCAAGGAACTTGGCCTGACCTTCTGCGCTCGCGACCCATCCGCCTGCGACTCCGCGCACCGCCTTGAAGGTCATTGGTGACGCAAAGACAACAAACAGGGCCAGGGGAATAAACCATCTGGATGTAGACATTTTAATATAAGGTTAGAAATTTACTTGGTGGTGGTGGCTGGGGCGGATGTGCTAGTGCTGAGGGTTGTATTTGTGAATGGAATTGTAATTGTGTATCCAGATTTCTTGGGAACGAGCAGAGTGAGCAGGAAGCCGGCGAGGAAGATGAATACCACTGCGTGCAGGAAAAGACCTCCCAGCTTGGGCAGACCATCTGAGGATGCCACCCAGGATCCGAGCAGTCCGCTGGTTGTCTTGTATGTGGCTGGGTGACCAACAGCGACATAGGTCAGGATGGTGACAAGGAGAGCGGCAGACATTTAATAGTAGCAAAGAAAATTAAGTGCATTTGCCTGCTGTGCACGCCCACATACAGTCGCTATCCTTGGTGCAGGCTCCGCCCGTCTTTCCTGCACCTAAATATCCTGACTTTTGTGTCATAAACAGCTTCCACATAATGTGTGCCACGATGACAAACACGAGGGCGTGGAGGAGCAGACCAGCCTGGGTTGGCAGACCATCTGCGGATGCAACCCAGTTTCCAAGGATTCCGCGCACCGCCTTGAATGTCATGGGGTTGGCGACAATGTAGAAAGCCACAAAGGGGACAATCTTCTTCTGTATATGCATTTTATATTTACATAGAAAATTTATAAAACCCCGGTGAGTATTTTACCGGATCGTAGAACCATTCCGATTGCAGCTGGTGGAGGCGTCCCCGTCGTAGCAACCCATCCAATATTTAAAAGTATTTCAGCTCCGTATAGAAGAAAACCACTCGACACAGAAGTTCCAACAACTTTGAAAACATTCTTATTTGAATTACTTAATTTTTTCCAATTTTCTATAATAAAATTATAGGCTTTATCCCCAACCTTTTGTTTAAGGGTTGCTTTATCTTTTTCTGACAAACCAGTTTCATCTTTTACATCTATGACTGGGGTTTGATCTTTCTTTTGAATTAAGAAACTAATTCCATCTTTGATTGACCGCGGCATATACTCGAGCAAAGTTTTAGATTGGTTCGGTGTAACAATGTTTTGCATGTTATTTGCTACTGCCCGAAGAAAAGACGCTTTGTGAGAACTTGTATTTATAACATTTTTACCAAAACCAAACCACCCTCCAGTTTTTACCATATTTGTAAATTTCACTGAATTTATATTTGAAATTTTGAGAGGACTTGGGAATACGAGTGGTTTTGAATTTTGAACTCTTTGAAGGCGTAAGTTTCCGATAATATCAGTTGTTGTTTGGAGTGGATACAATCCGTTATTGAATTGAGCATATGCTTGATTATTGTAAACATAGACTGGTTTTATAGATCCATTATTCATTCTTATTATTTGATCAAAATTCTTTCCAAAATTCACTTGGTGAATGAGTTTATCTGAAAAGTTTCTTTGAGCTATGGTTCTTATTTGGTTTGAATTTTTTGTTATTATTTGTGAGAGTGATGTTGTTTTTGGGTCTATTTGTCCTTGCCCAAATAGTTTTGCACTAAAAAGTAGTGCCGCTATGCCGAGTGCTGTAAGTCCTCGTTTGCGGCCGGAACTCGGACTATTGTTCCGACCTAACGCCCCCCCGTGTTGCTATTATTAGGTAAACCTGTCGGTTCTGCCGCCGCTGCCGCTGCCGCCGCTGCATTATTATTTAATTTCTTAACTGCCGCCCAGAAAGCAACTCTTGCGTTATTTTGATTTCTGTTACCAGTCATCGACTTGAGAACATTTTGTAACTTTTTGTTTTGGTTGTACTGTGCTTGTGCGGCATTTCCATTCGCTGGCCGATTCCCCAAGTTTCTATTTCTTATTGTTCTAAATATTTGAGCTCTGTTTTCATTGCTTGCTAAACCTGCTTGCGTTGCGTACCAGTTTCTGAAAATTTTAAGATTTGCATTCTCTGCCTCTACAGCAGTTGGTACTGGCATAAATTGGCCATTTGCAAGAATATACTCCTTACCTTTCAGATTATTTGCATTTGAAAATTTAAATGTAAGTGGTGAGTTTTGTGCAACATTTACTCTATAGTAGACTCCGTGTCTTCTCCCATTTACTAAAGCCTGTGGGTCAGGGTTTTGTGCCTTCCCATAATAGTTTCCCCGGAATCTGTAAATTGAATTTGTGTTTCCATTTTGTAACATTCCTCCGTTAATTTTAAGTGCTTGTTGCGAATTGTTCAAGGGTCTTCTGGGTCCAATACCGAATCTTCTAGGACCCATTGGACCGATAGGACCTCTGGGGGGTGGAGCTGGCGCGACTCCAATATAGCCATTGATTGCCATATTAAGAGCTTGTTTCGCAGCATTTATTGCCGCGGCATTTTTTGTCTCTTTTGCCTGAGCATAGACTGCGGCCGCGTTGCGTATAGCGGTATATTGTGGGTTATTTCTAAATCCAACCCATCGTAGGGGTATGATTCGAACCATCTTTAGAGTAGACGAGGAAAAAAAGTGGTCCTGGCCGAACAGGGCTTAGAGACCAAGGCACCTAGTACAGTACAGAAGAAAGATGGCTCTCCGTATGATTACTGACCTGAAGGTTTCCGAGGTTGTTTGCTCTGGTGTGACTTCGAACAAGTACGGCGGCAAGGCGATTTATCTGAATGGCCCCGGCCGCTCCCGTTTGATGTTCCAGCTCCCTCCCCTTAAGGCTATTGTCGGTCTGAAGGAGAGCGATATCGCACCGGGCACCTGGAACATGCCTCTTAGCCTGGACAACGAGGCTGTTCTGAAGGTTTTCCAGGACATCGAGAATTTCACCATCGAGACGATTATCAACAACTCGGTCGAGCTGACTGGCAAGAAGCTGACTCGCGAGCTGATTCTGGCGGGCGAGTCTTGGAAGCCCTTCATCAAGGCTTCGAAGAAGGAGGGATATTCCCCCATCCTGCGCATGACACCGCAGGTTGACAAGGTGTCGAAGAAGTTTATCACGGAGGCGTACAACGCAAACCGCGAGCCTGTACCTCTTGAGAGCCTCGACAAGGGCCAGCGTGTCAGCTGTATCGTAGAGCTGACCCAGATCTGGAAGTCAACCATGGGTTACGGGATGTCCATCCGCCTGCACCAAGTGATGTTCTCGCCAACCACAAAGCTGGCCCCGTGCGCCTTCCTCGCACCAGCTGACGAGCCCGTACCAATGTCCGAGGATGGCGACGAGGAGGAGGTGGAGTACGAGGAGGAGTCGGACTAGAGGTCAGCTGCTTAGCAGCTGGAGACTTGAAAAAAATATAGTGTAAATACATGGAATGGGTTGCTCAAGGCGACTTTGAGTTTCGCAAAACACCCAAACGAAGATATGTCTATAGGAAGAGAAAGAATGGGTCAAGACAAATGATAAATGTACCAACAACTGTAAATACAAAAACTGCTGCAAAGAATTGGCTCAAAAAACACTACAAAACACCCGTGCGTCGCGTCCCTATTTTCACAACAACAGCAAATGTCGCGATTGGAAATAGAATAAAAACCCCATCCGTCCGGTCAACCCCTGTAATAAAATTTAATTGCAGAATTGGAAACAAGTTGTATCACCGGGTTGCTGTGAATGGGTCTGTCGGGTTTCGTCGTTTAAATTCAAACAACAAGTCAAACAGTCTCGATCTGATTCCTGTAAAAAAGACTATTATTCGCAAGGGGGTTGTGAAGCTTGATGCGGGCAAACAGGGTGTTGTCTTTTTAGCATCTACAAGCAAGTCTGTTCCGCAGGGGTCAGAGTTTGTCATCAAGGTGTGCCCATCAGACAAAAACCTTCCCAAGAATAGTCAAATTTCAAGAATAGAATACAGTGTCCAAAAGGCTCTGTACAATGTCGTCCCTTTGAACATTCCGAGGTCTGTCGCCCCCTTGATTGAGTGCCGAAACTTTCTCAGTGCGAGTAATTTACGGAGTAAATCGGCGGTGATTGACGAAAACAAGGATTATTCTCTCCAGACACTGATGTTTTCAGAGTACATACCGTATGGGCCATTGACAGAGTACCTGGACAAGATGGCGCGAAGCAAGCGCCGCCGCATAAACGACAATTTAATGAAGTCCTTTATATTTCAGACACTGACAACTATTCAGAAGATTCGTAAGATTTACCCAGGTTTTCGTCACAACGACCTTCATCTGGACAATATACTGGTCAAGCCTGGAAAGCCGTACCCTGTTATTGTGCTCAATGACTTTGGTTTCTCTACACTTGGAAAGTCTACGAAAAATCCACTCGTCAACAAGGGAAATTTCAAAAAGAATTGGGGAATAGGAGTAAAAACAAGTTTACAATATGATGTACACATGTTCCTAAACGAGTTGAGAAAATGGTGCGAACTCAACAAGCTCAAGGCATCAGACAAATTTAAAAATACATTACTGTTTCTAAATCACAAGGTTCCTGTCGGATATCGTGAGGCGAATGACAGGTACACTTCACATTCTCGATTAAAATACAACATGAGGTATCCGGGGTTGCCTACACTGGAATCAATTTTATCCTCGAAATGGTTTTCCAAACCTGGAAACTCTAGAAACTTGACACCAACAGCAACACCTTCATCAAAGCTCAAGTTGAATTTGAATAAAAAATCATTTTCAAATAGGAATTTAAGAGTTGTTGGGTTTAGTAAGGCGACTCCTCGGAAGAATACTCCAGCTCCAATTACAAATGTAAATAGCACAAGAAATCTGACGGGCGTTCGAAGACGGTGAATAAAATAGTTAATTATATTAAATGAAGTTTCCTTCAGTGCGCGATTTATTATTTTTGTTTCTGTTTTCAGTGGTGATGGTGTGGGCGGCTTGCACTGGTGTATCTGGGTATTTGCAGACACCAGTCGACAAGGGGGATGTGGTAGTGTACGGGTCAAAGACTTGTCCGTGGTGCGTCAAGCAGCAGTCATACTTGAAGTACCAAGGTATTCCATATAATTTTGTGGATTGCCGTCAGACTCAGTGTCCTGAGTTTGTGGATGGTTTTCCAACTTTAGTTGTAAATGGGAAGGTGATGTCTGGGTATACGGAGTTGGGTCCCGGGCTTACAAAGCCGGCTGAGTTTTGATCACCGAGTTGCTGTCGCGGAGCTTCAAAAAGTCTCCTACGGAGACTTGGGAATTACAACCTGAACATAGCAATACCGAGAGACAGGAGGAAAGTCTCTGTGAGTGTGTCAACTGGGCGTAAGATGTTAATCTTCTTGACGAGGACTGTGTTCCACAGGAATCTCATCACAAGTGTCAGCAAGATAACCCAGATGAAAAAGATGATAAGGTTATAGATCAGCTCCTGGCGATTGCGAGAATAAAGGATATTCTTCATTGTAATAGATGTTTAGAAAAAAACTATCTATTTCCGTTATTCCCTGTTTCGGCGATCCCTCTATGGACGGCCCATGCAGAGCAAAACTTGGTATAGTGGAAACCTGGGTGATAGTTGAGGTTTGCCTTTCTTGGGTCGACGATTGTCTTTCCTGATGCGTCAATCATAAGTGGACCCCCCGCCCATCCCTGTTTGTGTGCCCACAAGTTGACTGGAAACTCTATGATTCTCCCAGGTATCAACCGAATTGTGTTTCTAAATTTCACATTGAGTTTGTCTAGATTTTGGAGTTCGCTATTTTCGTTTACAATGTCTCCGTCGTTTGAAGTGATTGGTACGGTTGATATCTTTGCTGCTCGAAGTACAACAGCTGGGTGGACGTGGAAAAACTTGGCAATACCGTGAACAGTGTCATTTGGTCTAATTTTATATCTGACACTCCCGACCTGTTTGAGAAAGTGAAAGTCACCGGTCGAGTCTCCAAAGTCGTTGTGTGGCGCGACAAAGCACATCACCTTGTAAAAGCCTGGTGGGCATCTCGAAGTTGGTTTAATGAGTTTGACTGACCCTTTTGGGTTGTCGCTTAAGATTCTCTGCGTGATGCCTTTGCACGTGGTGAAGCTGAGTCCGTTTGAGCCTATACCCGACCTATTTCCCGGAACGCTCTTTGCTGTTCTCTTGTTTGAGAAACTTCCAAAGGCGTAGTCGTAGCAGTTGTCGTGCACTCTCCCCGAAGACCCCCATGGCTCCCAGCTAAACTTGGGTTCAGCCCCAGATTGGGGGAGTGGCCGGATGCGTCTTGTGTTTGTCGGGCGTTTCGTGACAGCCACATTATTTATGTGATGACGAGTTGAAGGCGCCTTACCGACACGAGACTTCAAGCTCTTCACAAGGTTGTTGGTCTTACGCACCGTCTTGGCCTTGACCACCTTGGGCTTGGGCTTGGGCTTGGGCTTCGCCACGGGCTTTTTCGCAGCCACCATTAATATAATAATATATTAAAATCCATCTGGAGGGTGTGGGAGACCTAAATATTGTAGGATTTGAATCAAGTTTTCATCTTGTTCTACATCGAAGTGTATGTCTGTGAAGAGACCATCGTGTGAATTTTGGATTAGATTTCGAATGTCTAGACCGAGACCGTTGAGGACGGGGTTGAGGTTGGATGTAATAATATCAGTTATGTGAGTATTTGAGTCTGTTACTCTTTCAATCATGAGTCTACATCTGTAAGTTGGGAGGTCGAATGGTGTTCTGCACATTGGACAGGTTGGGTCCCCTGGTGAGCAAGTCCTTTTCCACCGGTCTACACACTTTGTGTGGAATTCGTGGCTACACGGGAGGACCCTTGTGTTCCTCGTGTGAAGAGTCGAGAAACATACGGAACATTGCGGCCCACTGTGTATCCAGCAGTGTTCTGTTCCGTGTGTATTATTTTTACAGTGACCCCCTGTAAGGGTCAGTGCCCCACACTTTTGGTCTTGACTCATACTATATACTACACAATATGAAATTAAGGTCGTCTACGCGCACGAGCAAGATCTGCCTCAAGGGTCCGTATAGCGTCTCTGTATTTTATTCTCATATTTTCTTCTATATTTTTCTTAAATACAATGAGTGGGTCGTCGTCCTGTTCCATACGGCAATTTGGACACTCGATAGACTCCTCGTACCACTTAATTATACACTTAAAATGAAAAATATGTTTACACTTTAATTTTTTATCGTTTCTTTTTGTTTCTTCAAGACACACTGCACATGTGTTGGAAAGGTGTGCACTGCACTTTCCGTCTTGAATTGCCGGTCTCTTGCATTTCTTCCCCGCCAAGGTGAGTTCTGAACAAATTGTCATTATCTACTAGATGTTGACAAATTTCCTTGTGAATTTCATCTGCAGATTTGTTTGCGTTTACTATGATCACCTTGCAGGGTATATCTTTGATAAGGGTTTGGTATTCCTTGTCTAGGTCCTGGAGGTATTGGAGTGTGACTCCCGAGTCTCCATCCTGTCCTCTGGTCTGGATGTGTTGGAATGCAAGTTCCGGTGTTTTGGACAGGTAGATGAAGAGTGCTGGTTTCCATGAGAATTTATGAAAGAAATAGTCGTATATTTCTGTTTCCTTGTCAGTGACGACCCCCTGTTTATGGAGAACTGACCAGAAAACAAATCGAGAGCTATAGAGTGAACGCTCATATATAACTGGTGTATTTGGTGGTTTTTGGGTTTTTAGGAGAACCATATGAAAAAAGAATGCCCATCTGGATGGATTTTCGTAAAACTCTTTGAGAGGCCATTGCTCAAGTGGTTCCCGTCTTACCCTGTACCCTTTTTTCTCGAGCAAGCCGAGTTGTGTCGTCTTGCCCGAGCCGATGTTCCCGTCGATTACAATCATGTGTTATATTAGGGTCTGTTTTCTTTAGGTGAAAGTTTCACTGTTTCTCTGCCAGGGGTGAGTACAGCTTTCCCTCGCACGACCCTCTGCACGCTGAGTTGCAGATGGGTAAAGAAAAGGCATCGGGACCCTTCTCCTGGAGGTACATACGGAACTTATTGTTATCGTAAATACCAAGACCAGCCTTTTCCTTCAGATAGTCATTCATAATCCGATTCGAGTCAACCTCTGTGATGCAGCGTCCGTCAGCCATGCCAATTCTCTGTGACATTTATATTACATAGGAAAATTATTGCCAGTCCTCAAACTTGACCCCCATAAATATGTCAAATGTGTCCTTTTTTTCTGTCTTCTCAATCATCTCATTTTTAGAGATCATGTTGTTGATGATCCGGTACGCACTCACAATTTCTTGGAGTGTCCTGGCCCCTGTCACGATAACCTTTCCTGTGCTAAATATGCTGCACGTGACTTTCTTCATATTTTCCCCGGGTTCAAACTTAATCTTGACGGCGCTGTACTTTTCCGGGTCGAAAGTAACAAGAAACATCTTGTCCCGGCTGAACTTTTCGATGATTTTCTTGAGGTGCACTGTCGAGTTGAGCGAAAAGTTGGTGTTGATCATCTGCACGGTCGGCTTTGCCAGTTTCGGCTTGGACTCCAACTTGAGTACTGTCCGCAAAAGCTCTGAAAGCATCGCAATCACCCGGTTGCAGTCCATCAGGTTGGAGCACCCTGCGGCTTGTATGCTCCCGTTCGGGAAGAGCTTCACACTCTTGGTCGAGTAACAGTCCTTGTAGGACACAGTCACCTGGTTGTAGAAGCTCGTCTCCTTCATCGTCCACTCAAACCCCGAGAAAGTTGAATTCCGGTTGCGAATCCGAACCTTCCCGATGGTCCGGAAGTTCTCCTTGAACTTTTGAATCTCAAACGGCATATCCTCAATCTTTGAGGTTATAGTAATTGTTGTCATTCTGACCCACGACGGATCACCATTGTTCAACAATATGTTCTGCCGCGTCTCCTTCAAGTCGTGAATGTACTTCACAGTCTCCTCCATGAGACTTGTCTTGTCTTTATGTACCACCGGGCTTTAGGCCTGGTGCACACCTACTTTTTTTTAGGGGCCGCCTTTGATTTCTTGGGTTTCGCCTTTGGCTTGGGTTTCGCCTTGGGTTTTGCCTTTCCTTTTGGTGCCTTTCTTTGTACATATTTTGTGAAATCATTGACAACTATTTTCTTTGGTGTCCTCCCCTTTTCGTTTATTCCTAAAACACTCTTCCCGGCTATTTGAATGAGTTTCTCCTTGGGGACCTGAGCAATAACATCCTTCAAGACCTTTGTACGCAATGGCGACACTACCACCTTTTTCTTCACAAGTGGTTTTTGGATAGTCTTTGGTTTCTTGTACTTTCTCTTTTTCCGCGCAGATGTAATTTTCTGGTTTACCTTGATTGCTGCATTTGCTTTGTTTGGCCCGCCGAAGATGTCTACCGCCGCAGCCGCCTTTTTCGAGACGAGTCTAAGTTTGAGTGCTTCATTCTTTGGTACTTGTTTGAGAATTTCGGCGGCTTGTCTAACTTTGGATGTTCCTCCGGCCGCCTTGAGGATACGGTCAACTGCCGCCAAATTCCCTGCACGCAAAACAACATTTTTCTCTGTAGGTGTCAGATTTTTCTTTATTCTCTCCTCGCTTTGTGCGCTGACTCCGTACAGTCTCGCGGGGGGTCCCTGTTGTACAGGTGCTTGTGGTGTTGTCGAAACTGGAGGGGGCTGTGTCAGTTTCTTCAGAGCTTCATATTCTGGCTCGCCTCCTCCGTATTTGTATGGTTGTTGTTGTTCACCGTACCCGGGGTATACAGCCCCTTGAGTAGGAGTTCCGGCACCTGCAGCGGCAAGAGCTTGTTGGAGTTGGAGTTTTCTCAACATATTAGCCTCTCTTCCTCCCCCCTCTGTACGGCGTGCTCTCATAACACTCATCAACTTTCTGTAATTCTTATTTGCAGATGAAATTGCACCGGAATAGTTGGGGGCGCCTCCTCCATAATACATATTTCTCGGTGGTCTTTGAACGACAGTGCGGGCAGACAACTTGAATCGTTTCAAGTGTTTCTCAGCCTCGTAGCGAACTCCCCCATCTTTGACATTTAGATATAATTGCAGTAATTTTATCTTTTTCTTGTAATTGCCTACAAGTTCATATCTGAATGATGGGACCAAATTACCATTCACGAGAGTATTTATTCTATCCACCGCCAACTTTCTCACCTTGTCTCTACTCGATGTTTTGTTATTTTTGTTTTTTCTTTCAAGATTATCATATGCTTCAAAAAAGATGTATATCTTTCTGTAAAATGTGTACTCATCATTTATATTTTCAAGTTCGGCGAGGAACTTTTCGAATGAGTCATTATTCTTGATAAGTTCTTTATATTTATTGAGTGTTTCTTGGTTGACTTTTTCTTCTTCCATATTGGGTTTCTTACCAAAGATTCCTTTGAATCTGTTCAAAAATCTACCCTCTTCCTTATTTCCGGTTTCTCCAGTGTTTTCGTTTCTTCCAGTGTTTTCGTTTCTTCCAGTGTTTACAGTATTCAACACAGTTTTCTTTCGAGCAACCGTCTCCCCCTGATTTAATTTCATACCATTCATAATAGCTCTCGCAATATTATCTGAAACTCTCATTTCTGACATGACGACTCCGGCTGCACGGGACGCTGACTTATTTTCCTCAATATTATCGTCCCACTCAAGAGTAAATACTCCATCGCCAATCTCCTTAATAACCCACTTGTTGAATTTAGTCACAAATTTACCCATTTTGTTGTTGTATAAGCAAAGTTTACCATCTGAATCTCTTACATATACATATGCTCTGTCCTCTCCGAGCCATCTCAAAACACCAACCACACTGTACCCTTTTTTAGTTGTAGGGCTTCCCAAATGGGACATAGGTGGTTTATGCTGTAATCCATTGAATATTGCACGGGCTATATTATTTACACTTGTATTTCCTGATATTTTGACATTTGGTCTTTTCTTCATAGCATTCATTATTGCACGGGCTATATTATTAGCCTCCATGTTCTCTCTTGTTCTCTTATATTTTATTCTCGGTACTGTCGCTGGTGCAGGTTTGCCTCCGCCAGGCCCACCCGGTCCCGGGCGTCGGTGAAATCTAGAAACAAATTTGCCAACCCCTTTGCGTAATCCACTTATAAACCGACGACCGCCTCTACGACTTCCACCAACCGGGGGCACTCCACCAACCGGGGGGGGCACTCCACCAACCGGGGGTACTCCACCAACCGGGGGTACTCTGCTACGTGGCCGGGGTATGAGTGCTTCCCAGTGTGTTTCTCTTCCTCTGGCTGCGCCTTCCATCGTTATATATATGGTTGGATCTCTCCTATTAATTGGTTGAGGGTATATAAAGACTGGTGAAAAGTCTCCATCCGTTGCAACTATGTTCACATGAAACCTTCTTGCGGCTGCTATAATTTCTCTTTGACCTCCCCATTGACCATTTGTTGCCATCGCTCGGATATAAACATTTCTATTTTGTACAGCAGGTCCGTTATTTTCTAAAACATTTTGATTACCATTTCTCCAATCGTCTCGTACCTGTTGGACTATCGCTCTTCTGACACCGACTGCGTTTGTTGGTAATCCTCGGAAATCCCGGTATCCTCTGTCTATAAGGTTTTGTATAGATTGGCCAATAGCAATAAACAAACAATTCCCGCGCCCTTCATTTGGCACCACCTCGTAATTTCTACGCAAGGTTGTGGCATTGGCCGCCATATCTACAATATGACAGGAAAAAAATCTAGATGTATAGTACATGGCCCCTACGAAGACTGTTGGATCTCGCGCGGAAGTTTTACACGGCACAGCCGCAAAGACTCCTGGGGGTCTCACCAAGAAAGACTTGAAGAAAGACCGCAAGTCTGGTGAGATTGTGAGCAAGACCAAGGCCAAGTCTGAGAAAAAGAACCCCTGGATAAAGGCTGTTGCACAGGCAAGAAAGGAACTCGGTATCAAGGGGTTTGCTCTGCTCCAGGGGCCACTGCTGCGTCGCGCTCGTGAAATTTACGAAAAGAAATAAACTTCTCAATATAAGTAAATGGCTTCAGATGCTATGAAACTCTTTGCAAATATTGCACAAATTCAAGTTTTGAAAGCAAAACTAGACAAGAATAAACCCAATCAAAAGAGACTTATAAACAATCTCGAAGATCAGGAAAGGAAAATCCGTGCGAAAGTGTCTAGAACAAAGAAAAGATACAGCAACAACAATAACAATAATAACAACAATATGGAAAATAAGTACAGAACGAAGACTGGTAAGTACCGGAGTATTCCCGAACCTACAAATTTCTATAACCAGAGTCTTCGGAGGTTTTTTTACAAGCCGAGTATTGGTTTCTATATAGTACTTGGTTTGAACAGAGAGGGGAAGATGATCAAGAAACGGGTTCCTGGTCACTTTTATTACAAGTATGATCGTAAATTAGGTCGTATTGTTCCTTTTAGTCGCCGTCCACTTCGTCCAATTGTTGCTAAAAAGAAAAGTTAAGAGTCTAGGAATGCGCATCCCTTGAGTGGTGGTGGTGTGGTTGATGACTCTTCAAACTCCATGTCTGGTATCTTTGGTACAGGTTCGTAAAACTTGATTTGGTGTGCTCTGCAGTTGATGCCCCACGCCCCCTTCCACAGGTACGCCCCCTCCACATCCACTATACACGAAATGTCTAGGTCTTTGAGATAGCCCTCGACATGCTCGTCTCCTACGAATTTTGATTTTGAATCGAAAATGAGGGTGGAGTCATCCACCTTGACCCGTAGTCCATACTCGGATACACAGGACTTGAAGTCATTCTTATCACTTGGGTACAGAGTCCTCTCAATCTCCTGGAACCACTCTATGAATTTCGGATCAAGATTGGAAATTGACAAGCTCTTGTACTGTGACAGCCCATACCGGGAGTACCCCCTTGGAATCTGGAACCGCAGTGGCCCGTCCCCATAGAAAATCTTTGTTTTCGTGTTTCCATTTTGCCGAATTTGGAGGAGAGGTTTCTGAATTTCAGACCACAGTGGCATTTACTCTAAGAGGTGTCTTTATCTTTAAACCTAAAGCACTCGAACAAGTGTGGGCTCGGTCTTGATATTCTTGAAAATTCATCTATTGAATACTCGTCTCCCATGGACATGTTACAGTTTGCACAGATTGGTCTCAAATTGGAGATGTCTGTGTTCCCCCCCTTGCTTTCCGGAACATTGTGTCCACACTGAAAGGTGAATGGTGTTATTGTGTTTTGGCACCACGACACTGCACACTTGGACTTGAACCACTTTTCTCCACAAAATGTAATCCATACTTGTTCACGGAGTGCTTTGGGTATCTTCGCCTTCATCTATATCATCTACAAATTTTAGCTTTAAATCAGTAACCCAGTGTTTTATATCATTTGGATAAATGAAAAAGTACGCCCTTTCATAAACCCCATATTCTATATCTTCAGAATAAAACCAGTGAGCTGTGTCCCCGTATACTCCTTGGTAGTCGACATTTGCTATAACGATATATTTATCAAAATGTGCAAGGTGAAAGTTGAATATCTTTCTGTGGTTGGTGAGGTAGACTACTTGTGGTCTAGGGAATTTTGATTCAAGATTGGAAATGACACCACTGGGGAGTTTCTTTGGTGTGATTCCCAATTTTAGTTTGGAATCGATGTCAAGGTGGGGGATGACTCTGTAGAAGAGGTTGTCCATAGGTGACAGGGTGGTGACAGCTTTAAGAGGGTCTACAGATTATTTTATATAGTAACAGTATGTCTAGGAAGAGTCCTAAAGAGTCTGCGACTCTTTTCAAAGAGGGTGTTATTATGGAAGGAAAGCATAGCAAATATTTTGTCATCAAGAAAACTGCACAAGGTGTGAAACGGTGGGTACCGTATGTATCAGCTGAACTCTTTGGTTTTCGAGTTGCCAGGGAATCTGATATTTCTAAAACAAAACCGACTGTCCTTTACGAAAGAGGATATTTGGACACTTGGCCAAAAACAACGAGGGGCATGACCAAGGTGATATTTCGTCCGGCAAGTGGAGTATATAAAAGAGGAATTTCTGGATATATAAAATATCCTAAAACTGAAGAGTTTTTCGGTGGTCTCTTAGTTAACCCGACTACAAAACAGGTGTCAACAAATTTACTAAATACAGAGGCATTTATTAAATTATAGATTTTTCAATATTCGTCGAGCTTCCTTGTAGGCTTTTTTGGTGTTTCTCTGTTTGATACCTAGAATGAATTTCTTGACTGCAGATGAGGCTCTTGCTCTTGCTTTTATGAGTGCGTTGAGTCGTTCTATGTCTTTGAGTCCCTTTTCGGCCCTCTTCCCCGTGAGTGGGTTTCTCGAGCCGAGTGCAGTATTCTTTTTAGCAAAGGAGCTGAAGGACCCGGCGAGTACACTGACCACCCCCTTGTACATGTGTTTCAGTCTCTGAATAGGCATTCCGAATTTAGAAGTGAAACTGCGGAGGAGTTGGTACCTCTTGACCCCGGGTATGTACACTAGGGTAGCATCCACAAGCCCCTCTGGCTTTCTATTCCCAATTTGAATTGTAAATTGGATGACACTGTAGACCCTTTTCTTTGTGATGGGGTTGTACCTTACACTTGGGGTAAGAGTTCTTTTTCTAATTTGAATTGGTAATTGAGTCTTGAGTGCAAGCCACTCTTCAAAACCATACACATGTCTACTCATCAGTTTGTCCATAGAATCGAATTTCAATTTCAGTTCAGAATTAGTAAGTCTGTTTGGGACTGCAAATACAAAGTCAAAGTCAGTTGTAGTCTTGACCCGTATGTTGGGTGATATACCTTTTTGCTCGAGGAACAGCTTGACGGCCATACCCCCGCTCAAAAAGTGTATATAGTCCTTGCGCTGCCTCACGAGGGCCGGGTGTGTTCGCGAGTACTGTATAAACAGTTCTGGGACATTCTCTGTCATTAATATAGGGTGATAAAAAGAATTAGTGACCGATGGTGGATTTTAGAGGTTGGATTCCGACTATACTTGGGTAAGTTATGTACCCTTGTATATTTCCATTCTTAATTTCTTCATGAAATTTGACATCTATAGGGCAGGTTATGTCTTGTAAACAATCAAAAACCTTGTTTGCACTCTTTGTTTTTACAATATATGCATGAGCTCCTGGTAAAAATTTATCATCTTCCACATTGTATACAATTCCTGAAACATGATCACCCTTGTATTTCTCATTATTTGAGCCTATGAATAGTAAATCAAAATTAGGAAAGTCTTCAACGAGTTGTTCCACTTTTGATTTAGTATCTGAATCAACAGCGAAATCATCTTCAAATATTACTTCATATTCGTTAAAACTTTTAGAAATATTTTTTATTAAACTTTGGTGACTTTTGTAGCACGCCACTTCCCTTTTGTTAAATATTAGACGACTTGATTGTTTTATTTTATTAAGTGTCCTGTCTGTGACGTAGGTTACTGCGTCAAAAGTTTCTATAGGTAACTCTAGTATTTTTTGCATATTCTTTATATTTTTCCTTCGTTCAAGGTTTGATGACAAGTGTATAACATTGTATCCTATTTTACCGCGTGGTTTGTGTAACCAGAGGAGTATAAAAAGGACAACAAGTATTGCTACGAGTTTCCACATATTATTTATAAGAAAAATTTAGAAGAGTGAGCTATTATTTTGTTTTCCTCCGAAAATTGCCTCTCCTGCTCCTACAACCGCCTCTCCTCCTTCTATTTGTGCAAAAAGTTTAGATTGCATGGTTGCATAATATATTGCATATGATATGAAAGGGATGATACATCCGACGACAATAAATATGATTCCCATAAACTGAGGTGGTGGTACAGATGTTGTTGCATCTGCCGGGTTGTTAGGGTTGTACAAGACTGGTATGGTTGAAGGAGCGACACCTCCATTTGGAACTGTAAACTGACCATTCACAGTATATGTGTTGCTATTTACTTGATAACTTGCACTTGCATTACAGAATTGTTTTGGTGCACACGGCGGGGGGTTCACAAGTGTACCTGTTGCTGACATAGTGTGAACCCCGTCCCCTTTCGACTGCTTTCGAATATATATACCGGCAACAATAAAGAGAATTGCTATTAAAGGTGACAGATAAAGACTTATTTTTGCTTTCCATTGTCCAATTTGTTGTAGTCCGTTTCCAACCTGGGAGATTGTACTCATATACTTCATATTAATATTAAAATATCAGACTAGGGTAGATGAAGAGGACGGTTATACTCTTGTTGGCTGTCATCATAATATTTGTACTTGTTTTGCGGAGTGTTTCAGAGTATGAGCCTTTCAACCCTGTACGGGAGCCTCCTCAAGTTGTACCCGATATATTGACACCAGAAGAGTGTATGTGTGTGATAAAGTTTCGTGAGGAGTGTCCATCTATACAGAAGATTGTTAATTTAGCGTCTCAGATGAGTGGGAAACCACTTGTAAACTGCGAGCCCCCTCTTGTCCTCAAGAATAACAGCGGGGGTGAGAGGTTACTCTGTGGAGACAGTGAATCTTGTTCTGAATTCAGAAACTTGGGAGGGGAGCGTATTGGGTGTCTTGTCGTGTACTTGAATGATGACTTTACCGGTGGCGAGTTGTTTTTCGAGTCGAGTGGTGGGATGAAAATAAAGCCCGAGGCTGGCACTGGTGTGTATTATCGGCCTTTATTGACACATAGGAATGTTCACAAGGGTCTTCCGGTCAAGTCTGGGACAAAGTACACATGTGTTGTGTTTGTGAGGGACCAAGATTCAGACAAGATTGAGGTTGAGTAAAAAAAGTAGGTGTGCCCCAGGCCTGCACGGTGTGGGTCTATAGGGTATGTAAACTCGATGGTGAACACCTTTGTTCCTTCATCCTCAGTCGAGGAGTGTGCAAAACAACTCGACTGGCGACGGCTTGGAAAACAGCGCGTTGAAGCATATCAGTTGTGGAGAGCCATAAATGGTCAAACGGTGGGATGGAGAAACCACCCGGCAGCCAAGGCGTGGGAGGGGTATTCCTGCGCACTCGCACTCTACTGCAACACCATGATAAAAGAGTGGATACGCAGAGGATACAACAACAATATGAAATATCTTCCACATTGTCCGAACCCCACGATGCCTTGGTGGTGGGGGTGGAAACCGGTGCATATGTCTCACAGAGCAGCTCTGAACAGAAAGATGAGCTCACACTACCACTATGAGGTTGGCGAATATGCAAAATATGGGTACTGCTGGCCTACGAAGGTGCCTCAGCAGTATAGACTCACACATGACCCTCCACTTGATGAAATACTTACGGAGTTGTTATAATATTTAGCGTTTCTTGCAGTTTTTGTACGGGGCGCAGCTGGCACGCATAGTAAAACCCCGGATAGGTCCAAGTAGGCACAGGAGTTTAGAAAACTTTCGGGGTAGGGAGAACACTTTTTTATTGGAGGTTCTAACACATTTTTTATTACCTGGACCAGTTTTACAACAATTCTTCATATATTATTAATAAATATTATCTCCTAGCATATGTTCTGTGAGTGGTGTCGGTCCGAACCGGGGCACTGTACACTTCCAAGTTCTATCCAACTCATTTAATAGGCCTCTTGTGTATTCCCTTAGATTCTGAAACTCTACAAAGAATTCATCTCTTGGAATATTCCTATCGACGAGGTACTTTTGGAAAATATCGGTTGCCACTGTTGTGTAGGTGACTAGAACTTCTCGAATATCTTGTTTCTTGTTGTTTGACTTTTCTCTCTGTTGAATTTTCTTTTTAAACTCGTCATCTGAAATCTCTTTCATCATGTACTTGATACGGAGGTCACGGTTTCCAGTATAGTCTGTCGCTCGGTATCGCCCATTGATTAGGAACTGGACGTGATGAATATTTCGGTGAATATCCTGGATATACTTTGATGTAGTTAGGTTGGTGGATACTCCCGAGTTTCGAACAAAGCTGTATATCTCTGGGAGACCTCCGCACACAACATCGCCCGGTGCTCTGGGGACTTCCCCGCGTGTACGGCGCAGGTATTCGTAGTAGTGTGGGTTGTGAATATTCCCAGCCACAACCTGGCCTGTTCGCCAGCTAAAAGGTGTGTGGCACTGGGTGCAGTACATCTGGTCACATCCGCTAATTTTGAAAATCATGGAGGCGCACTTTGGGCACGGCTTTGAGTCTCTCCTCAGCAAGTCTGCCGTTGCCACGTTTGCAGGGTCGCATGTGTGGTTTTGTAGGTTTTCAGAATCCTTCACATCGTGACAGTGTGAGCATACATGAGCCTCGCAGACTCCACACTTCCAGGCTGTACTCAGGAAACCCTTGCAGTCATTCACCGGGCAAGAGCGTACAAAAGTTACAACACGGGTTTTAGATACCGAGTCGGGGTTGCGGTATTGCTGAACAGAATAGTCGATGAGGTTGATATCCACTGCTATATTTTGAATATCCTTTACCAGAACACCTGACCTTCGCTGCCGCTCGATACGGGCCTCGACCCAGTTGTCATCCTGTCCCATCGTTGACAAGTCGCTGTTTAAGGTTTGTGCGTTTTGGTTGTACAGCTGTATACGCTTGTTAATAAGCACTTCCTTTTGAGCCTCCAGCCTTCTACACTTTATCTCCGCCTCCACATATGGCTGGGTTTCAGGCATCAAGCTCCGTTCGCGCTCGAGCAATACATTCTCGCGGTGCTCCTTGTATCGCTTATTTACAAATACATTCGTAAAGTTTGCGGATAGGAGGTTTCTGCTCCAGCCGTTTCTGCAACTCATACAGTGAGGGTTTTCTGGTGTATTGAGTAGATAGCGCTCATGACACTGGGCGCATGCTCGAAACTCGCAAAAGTTGCAAGGAATTTGCTTTCTCAGTGCGACTGTGAACGGTTCTGTGCACACTGAGCAGGTGCTCATCCTACTTACTTACTTGGGTACCGGTCTTTTTATCCGGCTTCCTCTCGAGAAAGTGGTGGGGAACCCGTATACCATTCTTGTCTGTTTTTACAATTTCTAGATTTGGAAAGTCTTTAATACTAAAAGGCTCGTTATCATCTATATCTGCCCACCTTTTCTTTTTATCGGTATTCTCCATATTACTCTACAACAATCTTCTTCTTAACTGCTCGAATAACTTTCTTGACTGGAGCTGTTCGAGTTGGTTTGTAGGCGGATGGATATTTTACGAATATCTTGTCCACCACCTCTTGTCGGGTGTCCACTGTATCTGTCATTTTCTTATAGAACCTCCTTGCACGCTCCATACGCCCCTCACTTGCGCCAGCCATACGGAGTGCTTCCAAGTATTCGTCGCATGGGGGTCGTTTGTCCTTGTATTTTTCGAGCAATACTACCATCGGTGTCATATCTAGTCTATGGACTTGCTGGACTTCTGTGACGACTGTCGGGTGTGCCTCGAACCAACTCTGACACCGGGCAATATAAAACTCCGCCTCCTCCTCCGGCATGTATTTCGAAATAAACATATATTCGGAAGGCGGGGTCCAGACCTTTTCCGGCACCTTGAGGAAAGGTTTCAACATACTACGAGATATATCGCCAAGTATTCCATCTGTGGTTGGCGGTATAATTCGCGGGACTGTATGGCAGCCATGACGAAACTTGATGACTCTCATCTTTGTGTTTACTCTTCCAGACATACTTTATGTAGGCCTGGGGCACAGCAACTTTTTTTAGGCGGTTAGAAAATACCAAGGAACTTACCTCTAGGGGCAGGGGCACCGGGGGCGGGCTCAACTGCATTTGCTACGGCTGGTTGTGCGGCGGCTTGTGCAGCAGCGTTTGCGTTTGCGGCAGCTCTTGCGGCGTTATTAGCAGCTCTGGCAGCTTTTGCGGCGTTATTAGCGTTTGTAATACCCACCGCGACATTACCGTTTGGCTGCACGACTGGCTGCGCGACTGGCTGCGCGACTGGCTGCGCGACTGGCTGCGGGGCTTGGTTTCCGGCTGCCGTTCCGTTTCCACTTATATTAATATTTACAGCAGCTTGAGGAACATTTGGGACTTCTGTAGCATTTGCCACCGGAGTCAAGAAAGCAGGGCTTGTTGGGTCATATGTTTCTTCGTAGAGTGCACCAATCATAAACAGAATAGTTCCCAAAATAATAAGGAATATTCCTGCTCCCTTCTTTGATTTCATGTAAGGGTCACTCTCCTTTGTCCCTGCTATGAGATATATTCCCGAGCCGAGAGACGCCAGACCTAATATTATTCCTAAATAGGAAGGCATATATTACAGTGCAATATTTATTTTACTGCTTGAAGATATTCTTTAGGGTATGGAAGCTGAGGGTTGTCTTTTTCTTGGGCATCTGTTCGATGAGTCTCTGGTCGTTGAGAATATCTGCGCAAATCTTGGTCTTGGTCTCCTGGATACCAAGGATGCTCTGCTCTACACTTGGGTAGTTTGTGTCACCGGCGTAGATGAGGCGCCTGATGATGACCTTTTGGGTCTGGCCGGTTCGGTGCGCTCGCCCGATGGCTTGCAGCTCGGTTGCGGGGTTCCATGATGGGCTCGTGATGTAGACTCGGGTTGCATCCTGCAGGTTGAGTCCCACACCTCCAGCCTTAATCTGGATGAGGAAAACAGACTGTGAGGTTGCCGCCTTGAACGCCTTGATGCGGCTCTCACGCTCGTCTCTGTCCACGCTTCCATCGATGCGCATAGACTGGATATTGTGTTGTCCCAGCAACTCCTGGATACGGTTCATCTCACCGATAAACTGGCAGAACACAAGTGCCTTTTCCTTGGGATGCTGCACTATGGAGTTGATGAGGGTTTCTATTTTCTTGGAGCGCCCTGTCCACTTTTCCACCTCTGTATTCTCCTTTTTGGCCACGCCATCAAAGTACATCTGCGGCCAGGAGCACACTTGGCGCGTGCGCAGGAAAGACTCGATAAGTGCCATCATATGCATACTCTTGTTTGCGTGCCTCTCGCTGGCGACACCTCTGGCGGCGTCAAATACCGCCTCATAGAGCTCCTTTTCCTCCTCATACATCTCGAGTTCAACATCCTCAAAGTCCGCCGGGGGCAGCTCGAGTCGCTTGTTGAACTTGAACACATCCTCCTTTGTTCGGCGGAGTACAAAGGTTTCGCGAACCTTATCGGCGCTGTACTCGATGGCAGACTTGCTGATACCGATAAAAGCCCCGAGTGCCACAAAGTCCTTGAGAGAGTTGAATATGGGCGTGCCGGTGAGAATCCAGCGGATGGGCGCCAATATCTGCATAGCAGCCGTGTGCGTCAGGCTCTTCCGGTTGCGTATCTCATGCGCCTCGTCCAGGATAACCCGGTCCCAGCGCACACCGAGCAGCTTTGATGGCGGCTTCCCCTTGCGTTGCAGCAACATAGAATATGAAGCCACTACAACCACCGCCTTGTCTTGGGGAAAGTCTGGCAGGGTACCGCTGGAACCCTTGAATATGTAGACATCGAAGCTCGGTGCAAACTTGTTAACCTCCTCCTTCCACTGGCTCATAATAGACTTTGGCACTACAACCAAAGTCTTCGGCCGAACATTTGCGCACATAGTGGCCAGCATCTGCACAGTCTTTCCGAGACCCATCTCATCGCACAGAAAGCCACCCTTATTTTCAGGTGCCGTCTCTCTGTTGACGAGCCACTTCACCCCGTCGTGTTGGTACGGCGAGATAAGTCGTGCCTTGAACATCTTTCTTTGCTTGTCTCTTCTAGGAGCTAGGTTTCTAAGCTTGGGAAACAGCTACTTTTTTTTAGCGGTAGACCAGCTCGCTCGTCTTCGCGAGCAGCTTTGACAGCTTCGAGCGCTGCGACTTGTTCGTCTCTAGCTGCAGCGTCTTCATCGCTGTCATATGGGTGAGAAGTGCGAACGCGTCCGGGTTCTCTACGGCAAGCTCTGCGAGTTCGGAGGTGATGCTTTCGATACGGCGAGAGTTCATGTTTGTCTTACCCTCTGTACCATGGGCCTCTAGGCCTGGTGCACAGCAACTTTTTTTCGCCCCAGTCGATGTATAAATATTCCGGTATATAGTATATTATGCTTGCTGTATGGCTGATAAGGATAATACACTATTTAGTGGTTGCTTTTTTCGTTATCGCACCTTTTACGAATGACCAGAGGTTATTGTCGATACACTTTATAGGTGTACCTTTTCTTATGTTACACTGGATAACAAACCAGTCGACATGTGCACTTACAGAGATGGAAAAGTTTTTGACTGGCAAGACAGACGACGATGAAACTTTTATAGGTAAAATAGTTGGTCCTGTGTACAAGTTTCAGTCACCCGAGAGTGCCGACACTTTTGTGTGGGTTGTACTTGTTTTATTGTGGCTATTTACACCGTACAAGCTAAAGCGGGATAACTTTAGTCACTTGCGCGATATGGTTTCACACTTTAAGGAGACTCTGCGTCGCTAACCTCCATCTCAGCCTCCACCTTATCGAAGAAATCATCCATATTGGAGTATTCCTCCTCGTCCTCCTCGCGCGGGGTCTTGATGGGTCCGGTGGCTGGGCGCGT
>Ga0164297_10001587_pt1 | contig 23821 bp, 17 predicted proteins | sample GEODES058metaG_FD_113539 | JGI IMG/M metagenome (GOLD analysis project Ga0164297, IMG submission 113539) | Dystrophic lake water microbial communities from Trout Bog Lake, Wisconsin, USA - GEODES058 metaG | ecosystem: Environmental > Aquatic > Freshwater > Lake | place: USA: Trout Bog Lake... | reverse complement strand
TGGATTGGAAAAGTAAGACATTCAACACCGGGTGTTGGATTAATTTCTCCGCCACCACATCATGATATTTATTCTATTGAAGATTTAGCACAATTAATATTTGATTTAAAGAATGCCAATCGCAATGCACGCATTAATGTAAAATTGGTTTCTAAAGCCGGAGTTGGAACCATTGCAGCAGGTGTAACCAAAGCAAAAGCAGATGTAGTATTGATTGCAGGGCACGATGGCGGTACAGGCGCCTCTCCTATTTCGTCTATTAAACATACAGGTTTACCATGGGAATTAGGTTTAGCAGAAACACATCAAACACTTGTAAAAAATAAATTAAGAAGCAGAGTTACTGTACAAGCTGATGGACAAATGCGAACAGGAAGAGATATTGCTATTGCTGCATTATTGGGTGCCGAAGAATGGGGTGTTGCAACTGCTGCATTAATTGTTGAAGGCTGTATCATGATGCGTAAATGCCATTTGAATACTTGTCCGGTTGGTGTTGCCACACAAGATTCTGAATTACGAAAAAAATTTACCGGTGATGCAGAACATGTAATTAATTTTTTCAAATTCATTGTACAGGAGTTAAGAGAATTAATGGCAGAGTTGGGTTTTAGAACAGTAAATGAAATGATAGGACAGGTTGATTGTTTACAAGTGAGAGAAAATATCAATCATTGGAAATACGCTAAGTTAGACTTATCTCCAATTTTACATAAAGAAGAAGTTTCTGAATATGTTGGTTTATATAAACAGGAAGAACAAGATCATGGCTTGAGTAATGTGTTGGATTGGCAATTATTAAAAGTTGCGCAACCTGCATTACAACATCAACAAAAAATAAAAGCATCTTTCAATATAAAAAATACAGATAGAACTGTTGGAACAATTTTATCGAACGAGTTAACTAAAATTTACAGAAGTGCTGGATTACCGGATGATACCATTCATTTTAAATTTACCGGAACAGCCGGACAAAGTTTTGGTGCATTTAATAACAAAGGAATTACTTTAGAATTAGAAGGTGATGCCAATGATTATTTTGGAAAAGGATTAAGCGGTGCAAGATTAATTGTTTACCCTTCATCCAAATCAACATTTATTCCTGAAGAAAATATTATCATCGGCAATGTTGCATTTTACGGTGCAACAAGTGGTGAAGCATTTATTCGGGGTAAAGCAGGTGAACGTTTTGCAGTTCGCAATAGCGGCGTAAATGCAGTGGTAGAAGGCGTTGGCGACCATGGCTGCGAATATATGACCGGCGGTAGAATTGTTATTCTGGGAGATACCGGAAGAAATTTTGCAGCAGGCATGAGTGGAGGTATTGCTTTTGTATATGATGTGAAAGGAAATTTTACGAATAACTGCAACAAAGAAATGGTTGATTTGGATATTGTTGATGAAGAAGATGCAAATGAATTACATAACCTGATTGAGAAACACTATCAAAATACAAATAGTGCCGTTGCAAAATTTGTATTAGATGATTTTGAAAATCAATTAAAAAATTTTGTAAAAGTATTTCCTATAGATTATAAAAGAGTGCTTCAGCGGAAGACTGAAAAAATAAAAGTGAATAAATAAAAATTATATCAAATCGTAAGTCGTATATCTTAAATCGAAAATTAAAATGGGTAAACCTACTGGATTTACAGAGTTCACAAGAGAGCTTCCTGCGAAAAGAAGTGTGGAAGAACGTTTAAAAGATTACAAAGAGTTTGTGCTGCCTTATACTGAACAAAAATTAAATGAACAATCGGCACGTTGTATGAATTGCGGTGTTCCCTTTTGTCATAATGGTTGTCCGCTAGGAAATGTGATCCCCGAATTTAATGATGCAGTGTATGATGGCAATTGGCAAGAGGCATATGATATTTTATCATCTACAAATAATTTTCCTGAGTTTACCGGAAGAATTTGTCCGGCACCCTGCGAAACTGCTTGTGTGTTGGGAATTAATCAACCCGCTGTTGCGATTGAAGAAATAGAAAAACATATTATTGAAATTGCCTTTGATAAAAATTTTGTACAACCCCGAAAACCCAATCTGCATACAGGAAAGCGGGTTGCTGTAATAGGAAGCGGACCTGCAGGATTAGCAGCAGCTGCGCAATTAAATTATGCTGGTCATACAGTAACTGTTTTTGAAAGAGATGATGCACCCGGTGGCTTATTGCGTTATGGCATTCCTGATTTTAAATTAGAAAAATGGGTGATCGACAGAAGAATAAAATTAATGGAAGAAGAAGGTGTAATTTTTAAGTGCAATGCAAATGTTGGTGTAAATATTAGTATCAATGATTTATTAAGAGAATATAACGCCATTGTTTTGGCAGGAGGTTCTACGGTTCCCCGAGATTTAACAATTCCCGGAAGAGAATTGAATGGAGTTTATTTTGCAATGCAATTTTTAAAACAAAATAATAAACGTGTTGCCGGAAAAGATTTGTTTGCAAATGCAAATATTGAAAGCAATATTTATGCAAAAGAAATTCATGCAAAAAATAAAAACGTTGTAGTAATTGGTGGGGGTGATACCGGAAGTGATTGCGTAGGAACATCCAATCGTCATGCTGCAAAATCGGTTACACAATTTGAATTAATGCCAAAGCCTTCTGTTGAGAGAACTCCGTTTATGCCTTGGCCGACTTATCCGATGATTTTAAAAACGACTTCTTCTCATGAAGAAGGTGCTGATAGGCATTGGGCCATTGCAACCAAAGCATTTATTGGTGATGAGAAAGGAAATTTAAAAGCATTAAAGATTGTTGATTTGGAATGGAAGATAACTGAAGATGGCAGGCCTGCTTCATTCATTGAAGTAGCAGAAAGTGAAAGAGAGATACCATGTGAATTAGCTTTATTAGCAATGGGTTTTGTACATCCGCAGCAAGATGGTTTATTAAATGAATTGGGAATTGAGTTAGATGAAAGAGGAAATGTAAAAGCAACAGAAAAAAATTATCAAACGAATATTTCAAAAATATTTGCAGCAGGTGATATGCGCAGAGGCCAATCATTGGTGGTATGGGCTATCAGCGAAGGAAGAGAATGTGCAAGAAAGGTAGATGAGTTTTTAATGGGAACATCTTTATTAGAAAGTAAAGAACATTCGATTTTATTCTCTACTTTATAATAGCTGTTAAAAAGCAATACATAATGCTGTTGTAATATTTGTATCGCTATTTGTGTAATGATTTTCTTTGGTTAGAAAAATATTATCGCGGCTATTAAAATATCTATACTCAATACGCCATAATATATTGTTCGCAATCTTTCTATCGTAATTAACACTAACAGAAAATGTTTTAAAACCATTGAGTGTATTGGTTGGAATGATTACACCATTTTTATCGCTATAATATTCTGCCCTGATTGCAATACTATTTTGATCATTCACTTTAAATTTTCCGATAACCAGAGGCGAATACCAAAAATTCATTTGCTCGCTTGCTTTTACTTTTTGTTGTATTCCACAATCAAATCCAATTGTTACTGCCATTTTTTTTGTTAACTCGATGATACTATAAAAATTATGGAAGTATCTCCATTTACGTAAACTATCCGGAAAGTCATTCCCTATAAATATGCTTGAATTAAGTGTAAATTTTGATGATGGAGTATAAGTGACTTGAGTTCCAAAAGATGGAGTTGTACTTGCAGCTACCCGCTGAATATGCTGCCACCCATTCAATAACAAAGCACTTAAAAACCATTTTTCATTTTTAGATGTGTAACTTAATTTAACACCACTCTCATAATATGGTGAATTATCGGCAAGCATACTTCGAGTTAAATTCCAACAATCTTTTCCTACCGCACTTTCAAAGCCAATATGCGAAGCAAAAATTCCTGCATCAATCCATAAATTATTTTTTGCAGAAATTTTTACACCTGCATTAGCCTCATACAAACTCTTTAATGCAATGGGTTCCAAGGTATAATTAGCCTGCACATATGTTCCGGAAGCAAAAGAAAGATTAGCACGAATGTTGGAAGATGAATAAGCTACTTTAATAAAAGCTAAATTGGCATTCACTTCGTTATTTCTATCATAATTATAGATGAAATTAGATTTGGTATTGCTTAATGGATTATTAAAATCAAATGAATAATACAATTCGCCATATCCCGAAACAGCAATTGATGATTTAGATGAGTCTTGTGAGAAACAAAAATCACCAATCAATAAAAAAAAACAAATTGATATAAAAAATTTCATCCCGAATATTTTTATAAATATATCCATAAAAAAAGATTGCCTTTTTAAAACAATCTTTTTTTATGGATATAATCAGATATAAAGAGGACTTTTATGCCAAATGAGGTGTTCTTCCATACTTCTCATTATGCTGTGAAGCATCTAAACCAATTTCTTCTTCTTCAGAACTTACACGAATCGGAAGAATAAAATTAATAAACTTAAAAATTAAAAATGAAACTGTAAAACTATACACCACTACAATAACCAAGGCTTTTAATTGAACAAGAAAAAAAGAAAGGTTGCCATACAGTAATCCATTATTACCTGAACTGTTTACTGCTTTTGTAGCAAAAAATCCGGTTAATAACATTCCAACCATTCCACCTAAACCATGACAAGGAAATACATCTAATGTATCATCCAAAGTAGATTTTGTTTTAAGGTAAACTGCAATATTTGAAACAACTGCTGCAAATGCGCCAATAAAAATACTTTGCGGTATGGCAACAAAACCGGCAGCTGGCGTAATAGCAACTAAGCCAACAACCGCACCGATACAGAATCCTAATACTGATGGCTTTTTACCTTTCATTACATCAAAAAACATCCATGATAACCCTGCAGAGGCGGCAGCAGTATTTGTTGTTGCAAATGCTGAGACAGATAATGCATTGGCAGCTCCTGCTGATCCTGCATTAAAACCAAACCAACCAAACCAAAGTAAACCAGTACCGATTAACACATAAGGAATATTGGCCGGTGGAATTTCTTTTTGATCAATATGAGCTTTTCTTCTTTTTAACACAATTGCACCTGCTAATGCAGCACAACCTGCAGAAATATGAACCACAGTTCCACCTGCAAAATCCAACACACCCATTTTAGCTAAGAACCCATCTGGATGCCATGTCCAATGTGCAATGGGTGCATAAACCAATAAACTAAACAATACAATGAACAAAGTATAAGCAGTGAATTTTATTCTTTCTGCAACTGCTCCAACAACTAAACCTGGAGTAATGATTGCAAACATTAATTGAAACAACGCAAATAAAGTCAGAGGAATCGTTGGGGCTAAACTCCATGGTGCTCCTGAAGCAACATTTTTAAAAAATAAATGCGTTAAAGGATTGCCAATAAATCCATGAATTGATTCACCAAAACATAAACTATATCCAACAATAATCCATAACACACTTACAATACCTGCAGCTACTACACTCTTCATCATGGTAGAAAGAATATTTTTTCTGTGAACCATTCCACCGTAAAAAAATGCAAGCGCCGGAGTCATTAAAAAAACCAAAGCTGTTGCCACAATAATCCATGCAGTATCTGCTGCATTATAAATTTTTCCCTTGTCATCAAACTGGGGTACAGAGGGAATAAAAATTGCTCCGATAGCAACGAAAGCTAAAACCAAAAAAGGGGCAATTCCACGAAAAGTGCTTTTACTCATACAATCACATTTTATTAAATAGTAATGAATATTTTACAAGTGCAACTTATATAAAAACTGGGCTAAAATATAAAAATAGAATACATTTTTATAAATACAATATGAAGAATTAAGCCGCTTCTTGCTGTATTTTGATGAAAATCAATTACTAAGCAGAATTCCTTCCTGCATTAATGATTCCGAAAGAACATCTCATCACTAATTTTTCGTAAGAATTCTTAACTGGTGGCTCAACTAACTGTTCTTCTAATTCACGTACTTTGGTGATAGCATATTGCTGAATGGTTGCCAAGGGCAATACAATTCTTTCGCGCATCTGAATAGATAATTGATCAATCGGATAATCCATCATTAACTCATTATGCCCCGAAAGTTTATTAATGTATGATTTTGTTAGTTCATATTCTCTAAAAATCATTTGCCATATTTCTCCATATTTTGGGTGATCGGCTAAAAAAGCTGTCAATGGAAAAAAAGATTTTTGCATAGCCATTTCACAATTATCCATCAATGTTTTAAAGAATAAAGAATTTTTATATAAAGTTTGAATTTCTTTCCATTTACCTGCTTGTTCTAATTTTTGTAATGCCATTCCCACACCATAATATCCTGTAACATTTTGCTTCAACTGACTCCATGCGCCAACAAAAGGAATAGCTCGCAAATCTTTTAATGCCAATTGTGAAGATCCGCCACGCTTTGCCGGACGAGATCCTATATTTGTTTCAGCATAAAATCGTAAAGGGCTTGCATGTCCTAAATATTCTAAAAAATAAGGATGTTCTTTTAGCTGTTTGTATGATTGATAACTTTCTTCTGCTAATGATTGAACCAATTTTTTTTCAATCTCTGTTAAAGTAAGTTCTGTTTGTGCAAATAGTTCATTTGAAATACCGGCATGTATCAATTGCTCGATATTGAATTGAGCTGAATCAACAGTTCCAAAATTTGAACTCACAGTTTGCCCTTGAATGGTTAATTGAATTTCTTTGTTCAAAATATCTTTTCCCATAGAAGCATAGAATTGATGTGTCTTCCCACCTCCGCGTGCAGGCGGGCCACCTCGTCCATCAAAAAATACAACATCAATGTTATATTGTTTTGAAATCGCAGATAATTCCTGTTTCGCTTTATAAATGCTCCAATTCGCCATTAAATAACCTCCATCTTTTGTTCCATCAGAAAAACCTAACATGATGGTTTGCTTATTATTTCTTCTTTTTAAATGCTGTTGATATATTACATTGCCATACAATTCCTTCATGATAGCTGCAGCATTTTGCAGATCATCGATTGTTTCAAATAAAGGAATAATATCAATACTCATTTCTTCTTTCTTCCATCCACTTAACAAAAACAATCCATAGACTTCTATCGCATTTAATGCACTATTACACTGACTGATGATATATCTGTTGCAACCAATTTCGCCATTGACTTGCTGAATTAATTTTATTGCCTTTATAACATCAATGGTATCTTTAAATAAACTGTTATCAAAAATATCTGCAGAGATTATTGAATTAATATTTACTAATACTTGAATTTTCTCTTCCTCGGAAAGTGTTGCATAATTTTGGGGCAGCAATGAGCTTTTTGAAACTATATCAGTAATTAATTTTGAATGTACACTACTGTCTTGCCGAATATCCAATGAAGCAAAATGCAATCCAAATAACTCCACTTTATTGATCATTGCTTCAATCAAATTCACGAATAAGTTATTATGCTCATAGACCAATTGATGTCGAATATTTTTTAATGCGGATAATATTTCTTCCTTTTTTAAATCGAATTGATAATCCGGAATAAATAAATTATCGTACAATTTCTTTTCTAATTGATTCAAAGCAATATCAACTCCTTTAAAAGTTAGTCTCCGCTTTAATCGTCTTACCTCTAAATAATAACATTTGATAATAGCGCCACGCAATGCTTCTGCCACTTGTAATGTTGTTGCCGCTGTTACAAAAGGATTACCGTCTCTGTCTCCACCCGGCCAAAAGCCCATTCGAATAATGGAATTTTCTTCATTCATGTAAGAAGAAAAATTATTTTTCATGAAAGAAAGTATTTTACCCGAAGCTGTATAAAAAATATTTTCTAAATACCAAATCAAACTTACGGCTTCATCATAAGGCGTTGGTTTTTGTTGTTGAAAGAAAGGAGTTCGACCTAATTGCTGCAGATAAGAATAAATCTGATGCTCATTATTATTATTGATGGCAGAAGAGAGATCGTGAATAATTCCCAAAACAGCTCCGCGATAAAATTGTGTTGGATGAGCAGTTAATACTAACTGAATATGAAAATCATTTAATTTTTTTGCTAACTCATTTTGCTTTTGCAATTGATCTACTTCTAAAACCAAATGATTTAAAGTTCCTTTTCCGCCCATGTCATTTACTTGCTTAAATGCTGCATCTTCCAATGCATCAAACAATACCACTTGCCTTTCGATATATTGAACAAATCGAAATAAAACATCCAATTTTTCCGCTTCTGTTTTTAAGGAAGTTTGTTTCTCAAAAAAATCATTGATAATCTCAACAGGGCTTAATCTTTTTTTATACCCTTCTTCACAATTAACTAATAACAAAGAAACCAATATGCCTGTTTTTTCAATCCTGTGAAATGGTAATGAAGTAAATAAACTATTGTATAGTTGAAACTTAATTCCAACTTGATTTTTAAACCTTTGCAAACGCTCCGAAACTGACATAATGAAATATTAAAAGAAATTCAAAAAAACTATTGAAATATTGAATAAGCATGAAAATTACAAAAAATATCAACGTCACTCATCGTTATTCCCTTATCTTAGTATTACTTTATTCAATGGCAACAAACAAGAACATATCTTCTTTTATTACCTTAATCACTACTTCAGTGATCGTTGCTATTATTATTACCACAACCATTTCAACCCTGTAAAGGGTTAAAAAAAATTATATCATCCATTGGGCTAATCGCTGTTTCCATCAAAAACTGTTTTATTATTTATTATCAAGAATCAATTTATTATTATGAAGGTTTTAAAATTCGGAGGGTCATCTGTAGCCAATGCAGAAAATATAAAAAAAGTAATCCACATCTTTCAAAAGAAAAGTTATGATAACATAGTTGTGATTGTTTCTGCGTTAAGTGGTGTAACTGATCAGTTAATTCATATTGGAACATTGGCTTCTGCTTCAAAAGAGAGTTATAAAAATGAATTAATTGCTTTAGAGAAGAAACATATGGATACGGTAAAATCATTATTACCTGTTACTTCTCAAAGTAGTTGTTTAAGCAATGTGAAACAATATTTTAATGAATTAGAAGATATTTGCGAAGGCATATTCCGGTTAAAAGAGTTATCTGCCAGAACAAAAGACAGTATGGTAAGTTTTGGGGAATTATTATCTTCAAAAATCATTTCGTATTATCTGCAATCATTAAATATAACACATGATTGGATCGATTCGAGAGAAGTAATTAAAACCGATTCAAACTTTGGTTTTGCATCAGTTGATTTTGAATCAACCAATCCGCTTATTCAAAAAAAAATAAAATCTTCATTAAATCAATTATTCGTCGCTCCGGGTTTTATTGCCAGTGATAAAGAAAATCATACCACCACTTTAGGCAGAGGCGGATCAGATTATACTGCCTCTATTTTTGCAGCTGCTTTAGAGGTAGAAGATTTAGAAATATGGACAGATGTGAATGGTATAATGACCGCAGATCCTCGCTGGGTAAGCAATGCAAGAAGCATACAATTTATTTCTTATCGCGAAGCAATGGAACTATCTCATTTTGGAGCGAAAGTAATTTATCCTCCAACTATTCAACCTGCGATGCAGAAAGGAATTAAGATCTGGATCAAAAATACTTTTGCGCCTGATGCTTTTGGAACATTGATAGAAGAAAATGTATCACACGGTCAGGATATCATTACCGGTATTTCAAGCATTAATCATATTTCATTATTAAGCTTGGAAGGAAGCGGCATGATCGGCATTCCCGGATTTTCAAAAAGATTATTTGAAGCATTGGCAAATGAACAAGTAAATGTGATTCTTATAACGCAAAGTTCAAGTGAACATTCAATTTGTGTGGGGGTAAATACTGTATATGCAGCAAAAGCCAAACAAGTTGTTGATGCAGCTTTTGATTATGAAATTAAGACAGGTAAAGTTGAACCGTTAAAAATAGAAGATAATTTATCAATCATTGCATTAGTAGGTGATAAAATGAAAAGTCATACCGGTATTGCCGGAAGAATGTTTAATGCACTGGGCAGAAATGGAATAAATATTCGTGCTATCGCACAAGGCTCCTCCGAAAGAAATATTTCTGCCGTTGTTTCTTATACAGATATTAAAAAAGCAGTGAATGTTTTACATGAAGCTTTCTTTGAAACAACTTATAAACAACTTAATGTTTTTATTGTCGGCGCAGGAAATGTAGGCGGAAAATTAATAGCTCAAATAAAACAACAACAAGATTACTTATTAAAAAATTTAAATCTGCAAGTAAGAGTTACCGGTATTGCAACGAGTAAAAAAATGTTGTTCGTTGATAATGGAAATGAAATTGAGTTGACTAATTGGAAAGAAAATTTACAGCAAAGTGAATCAATGAACTTAGAAAATTTCATAAATACTATAATCACAAAAAATTTGCGCAACAGCGTTTTTGTTGATGTTACAGCCAATGCAGATGTAGCTTTTATTTATGATAAATTATTAGCAAAAAACATTTCAGTAGTAGCTTGCAATAAAATTGCAGCTTCCTCTGCCTTTGATCATTACAAAAAATTAAAAGCATTATCAAAAGAATTCAATGTACCCTATCTGTTCGAAACTAATGTGGGCGCAGGTTTACCGGTGATAGGAACTCTAAATGATTTAATGAAGAGTGGGGATAAAATAAATAAGATTCAAGCAGTGCTTTCGGGCACATTAAATTTTGTTTTCAATAATTACAATGGAACAAAATCATTTGCACAAGTAGTAAAACAGGCACAGGATGAAGGTTATACAGAACCCGATCCGCGTTTAGATCTCGGTGGCACAGATGTAATGCGCAAGATTATGATCCTTGCACGTGAAGCCGGAGAAAAAATTGAAATGGAAGATATTACCAATAATGGTTTTTTACCTGCCGCTTGTTTTGATGGAACAGTTGCCGATTTTTATAAAGAGATGGAAAAACATGAAGCGCATTTTAAAGCATTATATGATGCCGCTGCAAAAGAAAATTGCAAATTAAAATTTGTAGCAAGTTTTGAAAATGGCAAAGCAGCTGTTGGCTTGCAGCACATTCCTTCTGATTCTGATTTCTATCATTTATACGGAAAGGATAATATTGTTTTATTTTACACACAACGTTATCCAGAACAACCATTGGTTGTAAAAGGTGCAGGCGCGGGTGCAGATGTTACTGCCAGTGGTGTGTTTGCAGACATAATAAGAGTAGCCCGCTAATTTATCATCATGAAAAAAATAAAAGTTTTAAGTCCTGCAACAGTCGCAAACATAGTTTGCGGTTTTGATATTTTGGGTTTTGCTTTGAATGATCCTAATGATGAATTCATTATTTCATTTAGTGATGAAAAAGGTATTACCATTATTAATGATGATGAATATAATTTACCACTCGAAGCTGAAAAAAATGTTTCCGGTGCTGCTTTATTAGCTTTACTCGATGAAACACCTGATATCAAAGGGTTTCAACTCATCAGTAAAAAAAATATAAAACCGGGAAGTGGAATCGGATCAAGTGCTGCAAGTGCTGCAGGTGCTGTTGTTGCTGCCAATTATTTATTAGATAATCGTTTCAGTAAAGAAGAGCTTGTGCGCTTTGCTATGTTTGGCGAAAAAGTAGCCAGTGGCGTTAAACATGCCGATAATATTGCGCCTGCCATTTATGGTGGCGTTACTTTAATACGTTCTATTTTTCCTTTAGATATTATTAGCATTGATGCACCTGAACTGCACGTTACTGTTGTGCATCCGCAGATTGAAGTAAGAACTGCCGATGCTCGTCAAATTTTAAAACAACGAGTGTTATTGAAAGATGCCATTAAACAATGGGGAAATATTGCAGGATTGGTTGCAGGATTTATTAAACACGATTATGATTTAATCGGAAGAAGTTTGGAAGATGTAATCATTGAACCTGTTCGAAGTATTTTAATTCCGGGTTTTGATGATGTAAAAAAGAAATGTAAAGATGCAGGTGCGTTAGGAGGAGGCATTAGTGGCTCAGGCCCCTCTATTTTTATGCTAAGTCAAAATGCCGTCACAGCAAGGAATGTAGAAGTTTCGATGAAAGATGTTTACGAAAAAATGGGGTTGGCTTATCATACGCATGTAACAACAATTAATCAGGAGGGTGTAAAATTAATTTCTGTTTAATAAACATTTTTATGTTACTAACTGCATATCATTGTTCATCACCTGTTGCGTCGCACACTTGCAGTGTTGAAACTTTTTTGAACAAAATTTAAAACCACAAAGAAAAAACTTAGTGCAAATTTGCGCCTTGATTCCTTATTGGTTCAGAAAATAAAAATTCATTATGAACTATTATAGTTTACATCATAATTCTCCGAAAGTAAATTTTGCAGAAGCAACATTACGCGGACAAGCTCCTGATAAAGGTTTGTATTTTCCTGAATCGATTCCACAACTTTCAAAAGACTTTATTGAAAACATTCATCTTTATTCTAAAGAAGAAATCGGCTTTACTGTAATGAAACCATATATCGGTAAAACAATTGCTGATAAAGATTTACAGAAGATTGTGAATGAAACAATCAACTTTAATTTTCCATTAGTTAAAATAACTGAAAATATTTCATCGCTTGAATTATTTCATGGACCAACATTGGCATTCAAAGATGTTGGTGCCAGATTTATGAGCAGATGTTTGGGCTATTTTAATCAACATGCTTATCATAAAACTACAGTATTAGTTGCAACTTCAGGAGATACTGGCGGCGCAGTAGCAAATGGATTTCTTGGCATTGAGGGAGTTGATGCAATTATATTATATCCTTCAGGCAAAGTAAGTGCGATTCAGGAATTACAATTAACAACACTCGGTCAAAATATTACTGCAGTAGAAATTAATGGAACATTTGATGATTGTCAGGCTATCGTTAAACAAGCTTTCATGGATGATGATCTCAATCAAAAAATAAATTTAACTTCTGCCAATTCAATTAATGTTGCCAGATGGTTACCGCAACAGTTGTATTATTTCTTCGCCTATCAGCAATGGCAGGAAAAAGAAGCACCTGTTGTTTGTGTACCCAGCGGAAACTTTGGAAATATTTGTGCAGGCATTTTGGCCAATATCAGTGGACTACCCGTTAAACATTTTATTGCAGCGTGCAATGCGAATGATGCAGTACCTCAATATTTACAAACAGAACAATTTACACCAAAGCCAGCAGTGTCAACAATTTCAAACGCAATGGATGTTGGAAATCCGAGTAATTTTATTCGTATCATAGAATTATTTCATCAACAATTCAGTTCACTAAAAAATAAAATGAGTAGTATTAGCGTGGATGATGCCACAACAGAACGAACGATGAAAGATGTTTACCAAAAAAATCATTATACATTAGATCCGCATGGTGCGGTTGCATATTATGCTTTGGAAAATTATTTGCAAACGAATAATGGTAAAGGCTTTATTTTAGAAACTGCACATCCCGTAAAATTTCCTGATACTGTTGAAAAAGCAATAAAAAATTCTATTGAATTTCCTGAACAGGTTAAGCATTTATTATCTGCCAAAAAGAAAAGTATTTTAATGAATGCTTCGTTTAAAGATTTTAAAGAATGGTTGATGAATTGAGCGTTCACAATTTATTAATCATGAGTAATTAAGGAAGTTTATTGCCAACTCTTAATTCTTAACTCATCATTCCTAATTCAAAGAAGTAAACTTTAAACAAACCGGTTTCTCTACTTGAATCACTTGTCCGTTAGGTTCTAAAAAACCTGTTGCTTTAATTATAGTAAACACTACAATATTGTTAGTATCACGATTGGCAACCAACAAATATTTTCCGGTTGGATCAATTACAAAATTTCTAGGATGAATTCCTAAGGCAGACTGATGACCAATTAATACTAATGTACCATTTGATTGTACTCTGTAAATAGCAATATCATTGGCTTTCGCACGATTGGTCGTATATAAATATTGCCCATTGGGTGTTATATGGATATCTGCACTCCCTTTGTCATCTTTACCGCCTGTATTATCAGATTCTATCGTTTGAATCTCATTTAACTTTCCATCATCATATTGAAATACTTTAACTTTTCCACTTAATTCATTAATAACATATGCGTATTTTTTATTTGGGTGAAACGCAATATGCCTTGGTCCACTGCCATCTTCCACATCTGTTGTTACAACTTCATCTTCATTCAACGGCTGAGACTTTTCAGCATTGAATTGATATTGATAAATTTTATCTGTACCCAAATCATTACTAAATACATATTTTCCATCAGGCGAAAAGACAGTGCAATGCACATGTGGTTTTGATTGACGCACAACATTGCTGCTATAACCCTGATGATCGATGGTTTGTGCAGCCGGCTGTAAACTACCGTCGGCATTGGTTTTGAACACACTTAAATTACCGCCGCTGTAATTAGCCACCACTATATTCCTTCCGATTGAATCAACATCAATAAAACATGGATCATCACCACCGCTCAATGTTTTATTTAAAAAATGTAATTCACCTTTTGTTTTATCAAATGATAATGCACTTACTTCTCCCGGCTTTTCTTTATGATTTTCATTTACTGTATATATAAATTTCCCGTTTTTGGTAATCGCTAAATAAGATGGATTCTCTATGCCGGATATTTTGCTCACAAACTTTGCATTTCCATTCACTATATTGAATTTATATACATGAACGTCTGTTGTATAAGTACCCACCAATAAATAATATTCCTTTACCTGTGCATTGGTTGTTATAGAAAAAAGAAAGCTGATAATAATAAGTATGGCTCGCATAAAAAATAATTGATACTGGCAATATAAATATTTTCTTTGGTGAATGATGAAAACAAAAACTAAGATTATCTTAGTTGTATGACAAAAAGCGAATTATTAGCAGACTTAAATAATCATACTTATGTTATGATCAAACCTTCGCCATTGCATGGTATTGGTGTGTTTGCCATTAGAGATATACCCAAAGGAACGAGAAATATTTTTTCTAAAGGTATTGGTGAGTGGATACAAGTTTCTAAAGAAGAAGTAAATGCATTACCCCAACATTCAAAAGACTTAATTGAGAATCATTGTTTGTTTGATGAGGGCAATTATTTTATTCCTGATTATGGTTTTAAGTTAGTTGACCTGGTGATTTATCTCAATCATTCAGATACACCCAATGTAATTTCAATTAATGACGGCGAAGAATTTGAAGCGATTGTAGACATTAAATGTGGTGAAGAATTATTGGTTGATTATGGAACAATTGTAGAGAGTGAGGAATAATTGAAAAAGCACTAACCCATAATTATATCAACAAAAAAGCCATCCGCAATAAAACGAATGGCTTTGATTATTTAAGAGAATTGAATTTTATTCAAATTTTAAATCCAATCCTAAACCTCTTAATTCATGTACCAATACATTGAATGATTCAGGTATACCAGCTTTAGGAATATTATCACCTTTCACAATAGCTTCATACGTTTTTGCTCTTCCGATAATATCATCTGATTTCAATGTCAACAATTCCTGTAAAATGTTAGCTGCACCATAAGCCTCTAATGCCCAAACTTCCATTTCACCGAAACGTTGTCCGCCAAACTGTGCCTTACCACCCAAAGGTTGTTGTGTAATTAAGCTGTATGGCCCGATAGAACGTGCATGCATCTTATCATCCACCATGTGATGTAGTTTAATGATATAGATAACTCCTACTGTTGCTTTCTGATCAAAACGTTCACCGGTTTCACCATCATACAAATAAGTATGACCATTCATTGGAATATTTGCTTTCTTACAATATTCTTCAATCTCAGTAGTCGTTGCACCATCAAAAATCGGTGTTGCAAAACGAACGCCTAATTTAGTACCAGCCCATCCTAAAATGGTTTCATAAATCTGGCCCAAGTTCATACGTGAAGGCACACCCAATGGATTTAATACAATATCAACCGGTGTCCCATCTTCCATAAATGGCATATCTTCTGCACGAACAATTTTAGCAACAATACCTTTATTACCATGACGACCTGCCATTTTATCTCCCACTTTCAATTTACGTTTTACAGCAAGATATACTTTGGCTAATTTCAATACGCCAGCAGGTAATTCATCACCGATAGAGATATTGAATTTCTCCCTCTTGTATCTTCCCAACTCTTCATTGTACTTGATGCTGTAATTGTGTAATAAAGTATTGATGGAATCATCCGTTTTTTTATCGGCTGTCCATCCCAAAGGATTTACATTTTGATAATCAATAGCAGCCAAATTCTTTTGATTAAACTTAGCACCTTTACCAATCAACATTTCACCAAAATTATTACCAACACCTGCAGAAGAATGATCTTTCAACAAAATTTGCAATTTGCTTAATAATTGTTCTTTGATCTCTTCTACATTTTGCTGATGTACTTTTTCCACTTTTTCCAATTGTGCTTTTTCACGAATCTTGCCGTTCTTATCTTTCTTGGCACGTTGGAATAATTTTTTATCGATCACAACACCTTCAGTTCCGTTTGGTGCTTTTAATGAAGCATCTTTAGCATCACCTGCCTTATCACCGAAGATGGCACGCAATAATTTCTCTTCCGGTGTTGGATCTGATTCACCTTTTGGAGTAATCTTACCAATTAATATATCACCTTCTTTAATGGTTGCACCAATTCTGATGATACCATTTTCATCCAAATCTTTTGTTGCTTCTTCGGAAACATTCGGAATATCAGGTGTTAATTCTTCTTCACCTAATTTTGTATCACGAACTTCTAATTCGTATTCATCAATATGAACTGAAGTAAATAAATCTTCACGAACAACTTTTTCATTGATAACGATGGCATCTTCAAAGTTGTAACCTTTCCATGGCATGAAAGCCACTTGTAAGTTTCTTCCTAATGCTAATTCGCCATCTTTTGTTGCATAACCTTCAGTTAAGAAATCGCCTTTCTTTACCTTCTGTCCTTTCTTAACAGCAGGATTTAAATTGATACAGGTGGCCTGGTTTGTTTTGATAAACTTAGTTAATTTATATACCTGAAGATCATCATTGAAACTGATCAAACGATCTGCATCATTTCTATCGTAACGAATATGAATTTCATTGGCATCAACAAATTCTACCACACCATTTCCATCTGCGTGAATTTGAATACGTGCATCACGTGCAGCTTTTCCTTCTAATCCTGTTCCTACAACAGGCACTTGCGGACGAATCAATGGAACAGCCTGACGTTGCATGTTTGATCCCATCAATGCACGGTTCGCATCATCATGTTCAAGGAAAGGAATTAATGAAGCACTCAATCCAACAATTTGGTTAGGTGCCACATCCATATATTCAACTTCTTGCTTTTCTAATATCGGGAAATCACCTGTTTGACGAGAAACAATTCTGTCTTCAGCAAAATTCCCTTTATCATCCAATGGCGAATTTGCCTGTGCAATTTTTGCAGTATCTTCTTCTTCTGCGCTTAAAAAAGTTAATGCTTTCAAATCAACTTTACCACTTTCTACTTTATGATATGGAGTTTCGATGAAGCCCATATCATTAATTTTCGCATGCACACACAAAGTTGAAATCAAACCAATATTTGGTCCTTCCGGTGTTTCAATTGTACATAACCGACCGTAATGGGAATAATGCACGTCACGTACTTCAAAGCCAGCACGCTCCCTGCTTAAACCACCGGGTCCTAATGCTGAAATACGACGTTTATGTGTTATTTCAGATAAAGGATTTGTTTGATCTAAGAATTGAGATAATTGAGAAGTTCCGAAAAATGAATTGATCACGGAAGATAAAGTTCTTGCATTGATCAAATCAACCGGAGTAAATACTTCATTATCTCGAACATTCATTCTTTCACGAATTGTTCTTGCCATTCTGGCTAAACCAACTCCGAATTGAGCATATAATTGTTCACCCACAGTTCTAACACGACGATTGCTCAAATGATCGATATCATCAATTTCAGCTTTAGCATTTGTCAAGCGAACCAAATATTTAATGATCTCGATAATATCTTGTTTAGTTAATACCTTTTTAGTTAAAGGATATTCCAAATTTAATTTACGGTTGATTTTGTATCGACCAACTTCTCCTAAATCGTAACGCTTATCAGAGAAGAATAATTTATCAATGATACCACGGGCAGTTTCATTGTCAGGAGCATCTGCACCACGCAATTGGCGATAGATATGTTGCACTGCTTCTAACTCACTGTTCGAAGTATCTTTATTTAAAGTGTTATAGATGATGGCATAATCTCCACCCACATCTTCTTTTTGAATAAATACACTTTTTACTTCCATTTCAACAATGGTATCAATACCTGCTTCATCCAAAATAGTATCACGCTCCATCACAATCTCGTTACGCTCGATACTTACTACTTCACCGGTATCTTCATCGACAAAATCTTCTACCCATGTTCTTAATACGCGGGCAGCTAATTTTTTTCCGATGTGTTTTTTTAATTCTTTCTTATCAGCTTTTACTTCATCAGCCATTCCAAATAATTCCAGAATGTCTTTATCAGTTTCAAAGCCTATTGAACGCAATAAGGTAGTTACTGGAAATTTTTTCTTACGATCGATGTAAGCATACATTACATTATTAATGTCCGTAGCAAACTCCATCCATGCACCTTTGAAAGGAATTACTCTTGCAGAATAAATCTTTGTTCCGTTTGGATGTGTTGATTGACCAAAGAATACACCCGGCGAACGATGTAATTGAGAAACCACAACACGCTCTGCACCATTCACTACGAATGTACCACGTGGTGTCATATAAGGTATATTTCCTAAGAAAACATCCTGCACAATAGTTTGGAAATCCACATGCTCTTCATCATTACAACTTAAACGCAATTTTGCTTTAAGGGGAACAGCATAGGTTAATCCACGCTCCATACATTCTTCAATAGAATAACGTGGCGGATCAATAAAATAATCCAAGAACTCCAACACGAAAATGTTACGTGTATCAGTAATTGGAAAATTATCTTTGAACACTCTGAACAATCCTTCGTTATTACGTTTATCAGGCGTAGTTTCTAATTGAAAAAACTCTCTGAAAGATTGTAACTGGATGTCTAATAAATCAGGTGTTTCAGCTAAATGTTTTGTCTTACCAAAGCTGATCCTGTTGTGCAATGTTGTTGTTGACATAATTGTTGTTAAAACCGGTTTATGCTATGAATAAGAGCAGGAACCACAGATTCCATCACTCTTGAAAATGAGGCAGAACGAGAACTTGGCCAAGATCGTACTACCCGCTGCTAATTAGCCTTAAAATAAAGGACTGCAAAAGTAGGGAATACATGCTGAAACCCAAAAACAAATTTTAAGCCAATTTTTTCTGTGGATAAGTCCCTGCTTTTAGGCTTGATAACAAAATTTTAAGGTTTACAAAATAAACAAATGTGCTTTAGCATCCATCCAATAATTAAAATATTATCTTATGAATAAAATTTCATTTTGCTTGGTATTAGCCCTGTATTTTGGAACAGGTTCAGTTGATGCCCAATTTATTAGAGGTGGAATAGGTTTTGGGTATGGTGGAGGATATGGCATGCGTCCTAATTATGGCAGAAATTATCAAAGAAGAGATTCTTCTTATTCATCATTTAAACCAACAGCAAATATTTCATTGGGTTATGGTTTTCCCAATTTAGATAAAAATCAATTCGCAGGCTCTTATTATTATTATCCCGGAACTGCAACGCAAACAGGCCCATTTGTAGGTTCAATAGATTATCAATTTAACAGGGCTATGTCAATTGGCTTGTTAATTACACATGGAACCGTAAATGCACCATATTATTCTTATGCTACTTCATCACAGGCATTTAATGGCTCATTGGATAATACAGCTGTTATGTTGGATTTTGTAAGATATATTCCTGTAACAGGAAAAGTAGTAGCCCCTTATATAAGAACAGCAATAGGTATTAATATATGGGATGAAAATTACACCGATCTAAGCGGAAATAAAATTAATTATACAAGCAGTCCCTCAGATTTAGCTTATCAAATTAGTTTAGGTGCAAATTTTTATATTGTAAAAAATACAGGATTATTTATTGAAGCAGGGTATGGTAAATATATTTTAAATGCAGGGTTGGCTTTTAAATTATAATGCCTTCCCCTATTTTATAAAAAAATAAAATCCCGTAAATAACGGGATTTTATTTTTTTAAGAATTGTGTTATTGAAATTATTTTATTTCAACATCAGCACCAGCATCTTTTAACTTAGCTGCTAGTTCATCAGCTTCAGCCTTAGAGATACCTTCTTTCACTGGTTTTGGAGCGCCATCAACTAAATCTTTAGCTTCTTTCAAACCTAACCCTGTTAGTTCTTTTACGATTTTAACAACGTTCAATTTGCTTGCACCACCGCTTTTTAAGATCACATCAAAAGCAGTTTTTTCTTCAGCAGCAGCAGCGCCGCCACCATCACCACCTGCAGCAACAACTACCGCAGCAGCAGCTGGTTCTATACCGTATTGAGTTTTCAATACATCTGCTAACTCCTGAACTTCTTTTACTGTTAAGCCTACTAATTGTTCGGCTAATGTTTTTACGTCTGCCATATTTTTACTTTTTAACCGCCTTCATCGTTTTATCTCCGGCGGATGGTTAATGAATATGCCTTTAGTTTAAACCCGTCTGGCCAGGGTTATTTATTTAAACGTTTTTCTGCAAAAAATTATTCAGTCACAGCACCTGCTTGTTGTTTTTCGTGGTGGTGCAATAATGCAGCCAATACACGCTTAGCCGGAGATTGCAACAATCCAATTACTTCGCCAATCAATTCATTCTTAGTCTTGATTTGTGTAAGTGCTTTCAAGTTATTATCGCCGGCATAAATATCGCCATTGATGAATGCTGCTTTCAATACCGGTTTTTCGGTATTGCTTTGTTTGCGAAAAGAAGAGATGATTAAAGCCGGTTCTTTCGGATTTTCAGAAAACATCAAAGCAGTTACATTATTCAATGAGCTGTAAACGCCTGAATATTTTTCTGCATCGATTGCTTCCAATGCTTTTTTAATCAACGTGTTCTTAGCTACTTTCATTTCAACTTGTTTGTCAAAACAAGCATGACGAAGTTTTGAAACCTGCGCAACTGTTAAGGATTCGGTATCCGTAACATAAAAATTATTGTATTGTGAGAATTTCTCTTTGAGAACTTCAATCACTTCATTTTTTTGTTCTTTTGTCATAACTACTATTTTAATAAACCTGTCTCATTTTCTTTTTACAGAATCCACAGGATTAGTTAGCTAATGCTTTTGTGTCTAATGTGATACCTGGGCTCATTGAGCTTGCTATGCTTACTGATTTCAGATAAATTCCTTTAGCTGAAGATGGTTTTAATTTATTAATAGCATTAATTAATTCAGCACTGTTCTCTGCAATTTTATTGGCATCAAAAGAGACACGGCCAATTGAAGCATGAACGATTCCTGCTTTATCAACTTTAAAGGCAATCTTACCACCTTTTACTTCATTAACAGCGGCAGCAACATCATTTGTTACAGTACCTGTTTTTGGGTTTGGCATTAAGTTACGAGGACCTAATACTTTACCTAATTTACCAATCTTAGGCATAACAGAAGGGGTAGCGATAATAACATCTACTTCAACCCAACCGCTTTCAATTTTTGTAATGAATTCATCTAACCCAACAAAATCAGCACCTGCAGATTTAGCAGCAGCTTCTTTATCAGGCGTACATAACACCAATACTTTTTTTGTTTTACCTGTACCATGCGGTAAAGTAACAGTACCACGAACTTGTTGATCTGCTTTTTTAGGATCAACACCTAAACGAATATGTAAGTCAACTGAACTGTCAAATTTTGTACAGTTTACTTCCTTTACTAATGTAGCGGCTTCTTTAAGGGAATAATGTTTGTTTTTATCCACCTTGCCTTCTACTGCTTTTCTTTTTTTAGTCAATGACATGATTTAAAAAATTTTAAGGTGAATAAATTAATTTTCCCAAGGAGCTTTTCCTTCAACTGTTAATCCCATACTGCGTGCAGTTCCTGCAATCATGCTCATGGCACTTTCTAACTTGAAACAATTCAAATCAGGCATCTTGTCTTTAGCAATAACCTCAATTTGAGACCAGGTTACTTTACCAACTTTTGCACGATTACTTTCCTTACTGCCTTTTTGAAGTTTCGCAGCATCCATTAATTGAATAGCAGCAGGAGCAGTCTTGATAACAAAATCGAAAGATTTGTCTGAATAAACGGTGATAATAACAGGAACAACTTTTCCCATTTTATCCTGAGTTCTTGCATTGAATTGTTTGCAGAACTCCATAATGTTCACACCCTTTGAACCGAGTGCAGGGCCTACCGGAGGTGCTGGATTGGCTTGACCGCCTTTCACTTGCAGCTTCACGAAGCCGGAGATTTCTTTTGCCATTGTTTACGATTTAATTGGTGATAACGTTTCGCCTGAGCGAAACTCCCAAGATCAATCATTCTTTATCTAAAGAACTTTTTGGGGCAGCAAAGGTAATGATAAGATATCAAAAAACAAGGTATTTGATGAAATAATTCTACAATGAACTGAACTGGCTGTAATATGGCCTTCGTAATACTATTTTTTAATAATTTATAGTAAAAGCGGTTAAATAAACACCCAATGAGTATAATACTATTCAAATGAACTGAGAGATATCAATTTTTAGAAGGAAAAAATATCTGAATATTTGTCAAATTAAAATTGATTTTTTTCCTTTCCGGTTAATTGTATTTGAAAAAGAAATCAAATCGCAACTAGGAGATAATTCTACAACATATTTAATTACGCAAATAGAGTTTGATGGATTTTAGTTTGTTATTGATCATTATTACGTTAAGCTGCTTGCATATATTCAGCGGGCCAAATCATTACTTACCTTTTATTGCGCTATCAAAATCCCGTGATTGGAATTTTTCAAAAACAATGGTATGGACTATCATCTGCAGCTTGGGCCATATTGGCGGATCAGTGATCATTAGTTTTATTGTCATTGCATTAGGCTGGGGGGCTTCAAAAACAAAATGGCTGGAAGGTATCAGAGGAGATATTACCGGATGGCTACTATTGTCTCTCGGTTTGATTTATGCCATTTACTCCATCATATACTTTAAGAAAAACAAAGCACATAAACATTTTGATGTTAGCAATAGTGGTAATATTTATGTGTACGAACACAAGCATGGCTACTCCTCTTCATACACACAAAAAAATATTGTAACACCATGGGTAATGTTTTTGATATTTACATTAGCACCTAATGAACCAATGATCCCATTATTATCTGTTTTAGGGATCAATCATAATGTTTGGTCAGTTATTCTTTTTGTATTGATTTATATTATTACCACAATTGCAGCTACGATTATCATGGTACTGTTGGGCTATTATGGTTTTTCATTTTTTAAAACAGATAAATTAGAAAAATACTTACACGTGATAAGTGGTGTGATATTGGTAATCTGCGGAGCAGGCATGGTGCTCTTTCATTGGTGAATTTAAAAAAACAAAAAGCCATCAAGATTGATGGCTTTAAGAATTATTTATTTATAAAATTAATTCAGCTTCTCTACCTGCATATAATTCAATTCTACAGGAGTTGAGCGACCAAATATCTTTACAGTAACTTTTAATTTTTTCTTTTCATCATTTACTTCTTCAATCACCCCATTAAAATCATTAAATGGCCCTTCAATAATCTTGATTGTTTCACCTACAATGAATGGTTCACTCATGGTAACACCCTGATCATTCATTTCATCTACCTTACCCAACATTTTATTTACTTCAGCTTTACTCATTGAAATACTATTTCCTTTTGAACGTTTGTCATCTGTTATAAAATGCATTACAATGTTTATGT
>Ga0164297_10001585_pt1 | contig 23847 bp, 6 predicted proteins | sample GEODES058metaG_FD_113539 | JGI IMG/M metagenome (GOLD analysis project Ga0164297, IMG submission 113539) | Dystrophic lake water microbial communities from Trout Bog Lake, Wisconsin, USA - GEODES058 metaG | ecosystem: Environmental > Aquatic > Freshwater > Lake | place: USA: Trout Bog Lake... | reverse complement strand
TATTTCCTTGAGGACTATTAGTAACTCCGCCACTGCCTACACTTAATGAAACTGTGCCGCCTGGACTAACTGGATAACTTGGAACTTCAACGTATCCGCCGGCGCCACCGCCACCGCCACCATATGTTACGTTGGCGCCACCACCGCCACCGCCACCAACTAATAACACCCATACACTAGTTACACCAGTTGGAACGTTAAATGTTGCTGAACCAGTTTGTGTAAAATATTGTACTACATCTCCTGGACGATTACTACCAGGAGCTGCCGGTAGCTTTAAATATCCAGTATCATTGACTGTTAATGAAGTTAACTGTGCCATTACTTACCTTTTGGTTTTTTCTTGTCGTTAATTTTGATACCTTTAAGTTCGTCAATTTCTGCTTGTAAACTTTTGATCGACTCAATTAGATATGCTGTTAATTTGGTATATTGAATGCCATAAGGTTTACCTTTTTCATCTAAACTTACAACATCAGGAATTACTTTAAAAACATGTTCGGCAATTAAACCAACTTCATGTTTCTTATCTTCTTTACGATCATATGTAACACCTTTTAATTTTAAAATGCTTGACAACGCATTGTCGATTGGTGTTATATTTTCTTTAAATTTTAAACTAGAAGTTTCAACAATAGTAGCACAAGTTACTTGACCACCAACTCCTAATCCGCCGCCGATAGTTAAAGCACCAGTACCTGTTGTAGTACTTGCTGTAGCAGAACTGATTGAGTGTGTGAGACCCGAACCTGTTAAACTTAAAGTGCTGGATCCAGTAATAGTTGTCCCAGAAATAGCTGTAAATGTTCCGCTACTTGCCGTACCACCGCCAATTGCTCCTGGGCTAGCAAATGTAGCACCATTTAAACTTGAAGCATTCAAGTTAGCAACGTTTGTTGTACTTGCTACTACAAACGGAGCAGTTCCAGTTGTTACTGTACTTGTAATTTGTCCGCTAGCACTGATAGTTGTAGCGCCAATTGGTCCACCGCCAGAAAAAGTTTGTATCCAATTAATACCATCTGAATATAAAGAAGCTGTACCATTAGTACCAATACTTTGACTGTTTGCGCTGGTCAATCCTGGGCCAACTATATTTCCACCGTTAGCACTAGTACTTATAGTAGAAGATCCAGAACTACTGTTATAAAATACAATAGTACTACCAGCATATAACGCAGGATTAGGAAGCTGAACAGTGATTCCTGATGTTGTAATTTCAGTAAATGTACCTTGTCCAGGTGTGTTTAATGTAGTACCTGCCGAAACACTTGCTGATGATATTACCGTATTATAACGTGCCATATTTTTTCTCTCTTATACTAATTATGATGTTGATGTTTCGATGCCGTAAATTATTACGTTTACGCCTGTAGCACTTGCTGATACAATAAAGTTTTGTCCTGCTTGTACAACAACGCCAGTACGTTCAAATACGCCGTAACCTGCTACAGTTGTTTGATATTCAAAACATTCTTGTGCGTTTTGGGCTCCAGTTGTACTGGCTCCTATAAACAATCTAATTGTTACAGATGTAGCATTTGTGTTTGTAAACGAAATGTTGTAAACACCATAGTAGCCTGTTGGTACTGTATATGGGTTTAAGTAGCTAGATATACTAGCTACTGCTGTAGCTACTTGTGCTTTTATTCCTGAACCTGCCATTTTATTTCTCCAATTTTATGTTAATTATCTCTGACTAAAGAACATTAGAGCAACGGGTGCTCCGTCAATTCCGCCTGTGAATGTCATCTTACTTGATACGTAGATTTGATTACCAGTTGTATTACTTATCGTATTTCCAGCAATATAAATCGATCCAGCTGTCATGGTATTTACGTTCAAACTACTTTGTCCGCCACCAATTTGAGCTGTAATAAACGCTTTAATTGCTTTCTGCGTTGGTAATACGTTATCACTATTAGCCGTAAAGTAAGCGTCTGTACTAAAACTTGTAATAGTAGCAGATCCAACTCCTAAACTAACTGATCCAAGTGTCAACGATTGTAGTCCTGATAAATTAAACGCACTAGCGTTCAATGTAGCAGTACCAGTTGACTGTTGAACTCCAAACAAATTACCAACGTTAAAGTTACCGTCTTGGTCAGTACTTGTAAAGAACACGCGACCTCCGCCGGTAGCTAATGTTTGATTAGCTTGAACTGCTTTTGTTGGGTCGATATTTGGATAGTTAGTTGCTGTTACACCTCCAGTACCGATGTACAAGAAATCATGTCCTGTCATACGTGTATTACTATACAACAAATTAGTTGTAATTAATGTACCGTTGGGTGGAGCCAACAATGTTGTCAAGCCAGGATTAATCTGGAAGGTTGCTGTGTAGTTACCTGGGATACCTAATTGGTTAGTTACTTGAACTAGTTTGTACCAAGTATTTGATATTGTACTAAACTGTACGTTACAACCAGCTTTAGGTATCTGATATAGTCCGCTTACGTTAATAAAATTACCTGTTTGATACAAATCAGAGTATCCATCACCTGAATAAGTAGCGGTAGCGGTAGTATTACCAACACCACGATTAGTAAATGTTGGATTACCCAACGCACCATTACCGATACGCGGTGTTACTGGAGCACCATTAACGTGGTTTGGATCAGTAATTGTAGCAATTGGACTAGCAAAATATGTCATGCTAGAAATTACCGCAGTTGTTGCTGTAAATGATGACCCGCCGCTAGTTAATGCTACTTGGAATTGAGTAGTTGTAATGCTATTTGGAACAACATAATAATATTGACCTGCTGTAATACCACCTTGACTTGTACCATTAAACACAATTGGTTGATTAGCCGCTAAATTAGTGGTATTATCAACTGTTATTAGACTTAATGATCCAACAGTTCCAGTAATACTTACACTAGTGCTTGTACCTACTGTAAACACTGATCCATTAAGTTGTGTAGATATTTGTACGCTGGTACTTGCTGCAGTTGTAGCATAAACATAATATGTTGTTCCTGCTACTACATTACCAAAACTTGTAGCAAATACTATTGGTTGATTTTGTACCAATGTAGCTGCACTAGCTAACGTAATAGTTGTCGATGAGCTAGAATTAACTGTTACACTAGTTCCAGCATAATAAGTTGTTGCGGTCACGTTTCCACGTGGGAATCCGCTTCCAGGTTCTACCATACGAATCTGTGAAACTTGGTTACTTACAATAACTGTTCTAGCTAAAGGAGTTGCGCCAGTTGCGATACTTGCCGCTGTTGTACCGCTAGTTTTACTTACAGCTACCCACGTTGGAACTGCTCCTAACGTTGCGTTTTGTGGATTACCAAAAGCTAGGCCTTGCCAGTTACTTGAACTTGGCATTCCTGCTCCATAGTATGTCCAGTTTACTCCGTCCCAACTTGTTGCCGTAGCTTGACTGGATGTTGCTATAGCAACAAATAAACCTTCGCCGTACGCGATACTACTCCAAGAGCTAATACCTGAAGTTGTTAACGGATTATTTTTAATATTGGTCCAAGTGTTATTAGTAGCCGCTGGAGAAGCTGTCCAACCACTAGTTTGCCAATTAATTGTATATGCTACAGTTCCATCGCTTGCTAATGCTACAAATCTACCGTTACCGTAAACAACACCTACCCATGTTTTATTTGATAAAGTTCCGCCAGTAGTCCAACTTGCTGGATTTGACTGCATCCAAGAACTTACTGTACCACCGATAGCAACAAACAAACCACCGCCGTATGCTACTGCTGTATAACTAGCAGAGTTAGCAGTAATATTACTTGATTGATTAGTCCATGCTGTATTTGGAGCACCTGTTAAGCTAGCTGCAGCCGCTGAACCACTTCCGCCTACTGCGATAAACAAATTATTACCATAAGCTAGTGATTTTAGTGTGCTGACTGGTAACACATTAGAGTTGGCTGTCCAAGCACTGCCCAATGTTGTAGGCAAGTTGTATGCGTTAGCTGTGCTAGCACTACTAATTGCTAAGAATCCTGCGTTTGGATCAGCGATTGTAATAGTTGGAAAACTTGTGTAACCATAACCTGCTTGTGTAACTGTAAAACTACTTACACCGTTATTAGTTAAGTTAGCAGTTGCTACAGCTAATGTTCCAACATAAGTTAATGTTACTCCGTATGTACCACTTGCTCCTATACCAGTGGCACTATATCCAGATTTACCGTATACTGAATTAGTAAATGTTGGTTTAGTTGTACTAAAGTTTCCAGAGCCGCCAGCTAGATAATAGTTAGTTACGTTAGGCGAAACACTTGTGTCAATAGCAGAATAATATGTGCCTGATGTTACTGCAGCACTAGCTACCCACGATGTCGCTGTAAACGGAGCAGAAATTGTTACTGTTGGAGCAGTAAAATAATTTTGTCCCCATGTATTTGCTGTAATACTTGACAACTCGCTTGTAACTACAGTTATAGTTGGATTTATGTAACCATTACCTGTAATATTCATATTAACAATAGTAATTGAACCATTTAATACTTGAGCAACCGCAGATGCTCCAGTACCATTACTATCTGTAATTACGATTGTTGGAGGAGTTAGATAATTGTATCCACCATTTGTAACTGTTATGCTGATAATTTGTCCAGCGGTAATGCCTGAACCTAATACCGCTGTTAGTTGTGCTCCTGAACCACCTATACCGCCTACAACGGCTGTAGCTGTTGCTCCTTGACCACCTCCATAAACAACGTTGTTCCATGTTGTTGAACTTGGTAAAGCACCACCTGCTGTCCATGTTGTACCATTTGTACTGTAGTTAGTTGCAGTTGAGCTTGCGCCGCCAACAGCTACAAAGTTACCAGCACCATATGTTACACCTGCCCATGCGTTTGATCCTATCAAACTGCGTGATGTGCTTGTATACCCTGGACCAGTATATGATATTGCTGGTTCAATAATATATGTTGATGTAGCATCTAATGTGGCATTAATCGCATATCCTGGAACCACATGATCCCATCCTGCTTCATACACAGGAACGCTAATTGTACCTGTTAGCGTAGTGCTAGCCATATTTTGACTTACGCTGACAACCCAGCTTGTTCCACTACCCGACACAATGTATGTGTTAGGTGCTACAGTACCGCCGCTTAATAACATACCAATATAAATTGTATTAGTAATTGTTCCGCCAATAGTTAATGTAGTACCAACAATAGTTGATTGTGCTAAAGTAGCAGGAGTTGAACTGGTAGCTGATAAAGTAATTGCTGTACCAGATGCCGCATTAGCTGCACTAGTTGCTAACGAGAATGTTGTTCCATTATTACTTAAACTTGATCCTACTACATAGTAAACTGTTCCTGTACTTAATCCTGCTACGGTAGCTCCAAGATAAATTGGTTGGCTAGCATACATGGTATTTGTACTAGCTACTGTAAACACAGATGTTGAGTTAGTAGTAATTGTTAATGAAGCAAAACTTGGTCTAACAATATTAGCTACTTTCGATGAGCTAGTATATAATATGATATTAGCATATTGTCCGACACCAGTACCTGCTGTAACTTGTACTCTCATACCAACATACGCCGAACTTAAATTGGTGTCCGAGTTAGCAATAGTAATAATACCAGTTGAACCTGATTGAGCAACGTTACTGATAGTCAAATAGTTGCTACCGCCAACGCCTTGGCCATTGTTAAGGTCGACTAGACGTGTTTCAAACACTGCTGAATCACGGAATTCGTCTTGTATATTAGTAATGTTATAACCAGCACCGCTTACTGTTGGGCTTGCGTTGGTATAAGCACTACCGGCATTTTCAAATTCTAAACGCCAGATATAGTTAGTAGCATCTGTTACAACATTAGTTACATAAGCTGGGTTATATCTGTTATTCAAATTAGCATAAATCGGTGTTTCATAACTGTCTGTGCCTTCAGCAATAACACCATATGTACCATATGAACTGTTACCGTTAGTAGCACGAATACGTCCGCCTAGTTCGCTTAGATAACCAGCATAACCATAGTAGCAGAATACACTAACTGCTTCTGTAATAGATCCATGACCAGTACAATATATACCTACACCGTCACTTAATACTTGTGTAAAGTCGTTAGAAACCATAGATTTATAACCACCGTTATGTAGTGCGGCATCAATCTTCATACCTATACAGCCATTACCAAAATTAGTTATATTTTGTGTGTATGGTGAACGATAATTAATCCATACGCTAGAATCGTTTGGACCAAATCCTGGATCAAAACTTACATATGATCCAGCAGTAGGACGTTTTGTACCGTAACTATTTGGAATTGATAAACTACCGCTTAGTCCATTACAAGTCATATTACGTATACCGGTTCCGCTTTGAATATGGAACATATCGTTATTAGTTGCGCCGGTAACAGATGCTAGATATGTTTGAATGTTACGCAATGATTTATAATTACCAGTTTTTGCCAAATCATAAACTAGACCATCAACATAGTAACCAGCGTCGCGTGTACACTTAGTTGTAATCACATAATATGCTACATTCATTGTGCCAGTTCCGCCCACTAGTGCTAGTGTAGTTTGTGTCCCTGTACCAGGTTGAATTGTGCTAACTGTAAATGTTGCTGTTGTCGGTGTTGATAATACCCAGTATACTGTTCCGGCAGTTACAGCAGTATCAAAAATTGTACCAGTTAATCCAAATTGTACTGGATCGCCAACTGTTAAGTTGTGTGCTGAACTTGTGGTAAATGTACCATTAGTTGCTGTAGTTGTTACTGTTCCGCCGTATGTTGATAATACGTATGCGGCCGCTTCATATGCTAAGAATGTTTTATTAGCACGAATAATTTCACTACCTTGAATTGTAGTCAATGTATTATTATAACCAGTAGCACTAGAATAATTTACATAGTTTCCACCAGTTAAGTTTCCACTTAGAACACTATTACCTGGAGAAATTGTACCATTAATAATTTTGCTTGGAGTACCTTGCTGTGTAGCCAATCCAATAGTTGCGTTAGCTGTTAAACCAGTTAAGCTATTTGTAATAATGTATGCTGTACCACTCTTATATGAAGCAGTTACAGTAATAGTTGTACCAGCATTTGGATAAGTTCCAGCAGTTACACTATTAACCCAGTATAAAGCACCGTTTGTCAATCCACCTGCGGTGTTTACTGTTGCTGTTAATTGACCATTTACACCAAATACTGTACCAGTAATTGTTCCACCGCTTGTTGTAGTAGTAATTGCTGTACCGCCCAATGTAGCTGATAATGTAAATGTTGTTGAACCGTTAGTAGCAATAATGTAGAATGTTGTAGCAGTTACAGTAGCACTACCGTTAATTGTACCAGCTGATAATGTACCGTTGATAGTAATAGCTTGACCAACTACCAATCCAGCTCCTGTAGTATAACTAGCGCAACTGAATTGTCCAGCTGTTCCTGTAATCGCTACAGTACTTAGTGTTGGGCTAGTTTGTAAACTTACTGCTGAACCGCCAAAAGTATTAGAAATTTGAATAGTACTTCCGCTTGGATTAATTACATAGTAAATTGAACTATTAACAACTCCGCCTAAATTTGCGCCAGTAAAGAATACTTTTTGTCCAGCAACAATGCCTAAACTAGAAGCACTTGCCGCTAATGTTAATGTGTTAGTTGTTGATCCAATAGATTGTGTTATTGTGGTTGTAATAGCTGTTGGTAATCCAGAGAACACCACAGGCATATTAACATAAACTCCAGCATTACTGTTTAAAGTAATTAAGTTTGTACTTGTTGCTACTGCTGTTACAGGAATGCTTGGTGAAGTTCCTGTTACTGTTGTAGTTGTGCCCAATCCGTTATATATACCATAAACAACTGCTGTCATAGCTCCGGTAGCACCAGTCACATAAGTTAATCCAGTTGGAGTACCTGCTGTTGTAACTATAGCTGTACCATTAGCTACTGTAGATAAAGTAAATGTTGTTGAACCGTTAGTAGCAATAATATAATAAACAGATCCTGAAGTATATCCAGTAATACTTCCAGAACCACCAAATGATCCACTAATTGAAACTGGTTGACCTACAAACAATGCTGTACTTACTGCGTTACAAGAAAACTGTCCATTAGTACCGGTAATCTGAACACCGCTTAATGTATTATTTGGAGTGATTGAAAGTACAGATCCATTGTAAGTAGAACTTACCGATAATTGAGTTGTGCTTAATACTTGTTTAATATAGTAAGTTCCAGCAGTTAAATTACTGATAGCAGATCCGCTTATAGTAATTTGTAAACCTGGAACCATACCACTTGTTGTACCTAAAGTCAAATAATTTACACCTGGTACAACGCTAATAATAGATGTTGTAGTTGAACTTACAGATGAACTATAATTCATTAACCAGGTTGTAGGACTAGCTACTACAGTAATGCCTGTAATTGTACCACCGCTGGTTGTTGTTGTAACATTGGTACCGCCTTGTGTTGCTGATATTTGGAACGCTGTAGTTGTTGGTGTGCCAATAACATAATAAACTGTTCCAGATGTATATCCGCTAATACTGCCAGCTGAGAATGTACCAGTAATTGTAACTTGTTGGCCTACAACCAGCGGACTAGTCAGCGTCGCACATGAAAATACTCCAGATGTACTAGTAATTGCTACTGTACTTAATGTAGTGGTTGCGCCAGATGATAACAATGTTCCGCTAGTTAAACCTACACCACTTAATGACATACCAGCATTAATTACTCCGCTAGAGATGCTATTTACTGTTAACTGTGTTCCAGTAATTGTAGCATTAAATGTAGCAGTATTTGTGGGTTGTCCATAAATTGAAGCTATCATTTCATCAATCACTAGACTTGCTTGTGCTACAGCACCGTTAGCGGCTAACATTTTGACACGCTCGCCAACAAATCCTATAGATCCATATGTCGAATCAGCAAGGCCATTTTGTAAACCAGAAACTAATGGAATTGGTCTATTGAACGATCGGCCGTTTGCTATACTATAAAAGTTTCCGCCAAATAACACATCATAACTCAGGGCTGTTACAATATATCCGGCATCACGATAAGTTAATGGTAAGCTCAAACTTTCATTCTGATAAAAACGTGTTACCCATGCTTGTGTATCGGCTTGGATTTCTGCCGCTCTAGCTTGTATAGCATTGAAAGATGCCAAATTAGCTTGAGTAGCAAATGATGCAGCTCCTGATACTATTGGGCTTATAGCAAGTGTTCCTGTAATAGTAGTTGTTGTGCTAACTGTTTGACTTACACTTACAGTCCAAGTTGTTCCACTACCGCTAGTAATATATGTTCCTGGCGCAATTCCTGCTACAGCAGTCATTGATCCAGTAGCTGTGGATAAGGTCGGAGCAGTTGTTGTACCATAGTTATATAAAGTAATTACACCAGATCCAACAGTATGTATTGTATAAGTTGTTTGTGTCAATCCGCCAAAAGCAAATTGATTACCATAGTTGTACGGTGTGCTAAATGTTATAGCCATGCCTGCTACTAGTCCAGTGGTTGACCCAATAGTTACGTTACCGTTTGAGTTAGTACCAGTGATTGTAGTAGTTAAGGTTGCTCCAATAACACATTGTCCTATTGCCAAACCTGTACCACTAGCTACAGTAAGTGTTGTTCCACTAATTGTTCCAGTTGTCGTTCCTGTCGTAGCATTAGCAAAACCATTGTTTAACCAATAGATAATATCTGCTACACGAGCTTGCGCAAATGCCGCAGCCGCTGCACTTCCTGTTGTTCCAGATGTTGATTGGCTAGTTGTATTTCCATTGCTGACTAAGCTAGCACTTGAAACTGTTCCGTTACCACCAACGTTAACAATATAAGGTAAAATTGCTGATAAACGATTTAATGCAGCTAGTGTACCAGTAACATATGGACTTACGATTAATGCTGTATTCAAACTATAGTATGAACGTCCTACGATTAAACTTTGATCATTACAACCATAAGTCATATCGTAGCAAATCGCATCAAGAATATTACTTAAATCGCGAATAGTTTCAGCTTGATAGTTTACACCATAGCTTGCCCAGGTTGTTCCGGTTAAATTATCATTTAGATAGTTGGCAATTTCATCTTTAATAAATTGATAGTTGTTTTGTAACTGTGTTACACCATAACCATAACCTACAAGGTAATATGTATTGTAACCAGTAACTTGTGGCATACTAATTGCTGGCGCAAATACCACTCCGTTTCCATAATTTGGATTATTAGGTCCTGTGATATTATAACCGCCAGATACCATATCTTGTATGATCTTAGTATTTGTTACTACAAGATTAACAGCAGAAGTATTTCCTGTATCGCCTGCTGGTAAAGTTGTTACTTGAGTTTGTGTATTAGGAAAAGGGCCAGTACTTGTTAGGGTAACTGTGCTATTGCTTACTAAGTTACTCAATACAGACTGTATACGAGTTAGTGCCGCAACAGTTTTTGGTCGATCATTTGCTGAATATATTTGTGTTGGTGCCGCTTGTACAACTGTACTACGTAATTCGTCGCCTACGATGGCAGTATCTTGTGATAGTACAATTGGACCGTACTCGTTATATGTACCTGTCTTAACATTGATTGATGTGTGTGGGCGATTCAATTGAGGCAAATTGCCATAACTACCTGCTACCAACGCATTGATTAAAATATTTAAAAGTGTTTGGCATGAGGCCAACGAGCCAGACTCAATACTAGAAGTAGTTACTCCTGTGGTATTTTGTATTGCTTGATTAGCTGTAGGAATTCCTTGAACAGTTTGATAAACGGTGCTAGGTGCTGTATTTGCTAATACATTTGAAAATAAAGTAGTATTCAAATATTTTAGACTAGCAATCCACACAGTCATTTCATAAGTAGCATTATTAGAAATATAGCTGGTTAGTGTACTAAAGAATGTTTGAGTAGCATTATAGCAATATAAATTTCCACCGTGTGTTAAGTCAAAAATTACACAATCTATTAATGTACCAGCATCGCGCTCTGCTTTACTTTGAGTATAACTAAATGTTGCTATAGATGCAGTTGAACTACTACCGGTAATAGTTAAATTGTTTGTATTCAATCCAGTTGTGTAGTAACTTGTACTAATACTAAAGCTGTTAGCTGTTGGAATAGTATTAACATAGTAAATTGTTCCAGGAGTTACACCGCCTGTGGCCGCGTTGAATACAATTGGCATACCAAGATACATGTTAGCTGTAGTTGTTTGACTACTTGTGCTAGATCCACCAACAATAAATGTATTTCCGCTACTATTTGTACCTGTTACATTGAAAGAATAGTTAGACAAAATATAGTTCTGAACTTCTTTCATCATAAATTGTTTATTAATCTTCAATACTAAACCTGCATTAGGATTTAGATATCCATCTTCAATTTGTTTACAAGCATATAATATTGTCGACCAGGGTTTGTCTACTGTTAACCCTTGTCCATTACCGCTTGTATCGGCAGCATTTGGTGATGTAGCACTTACATAAACAACATTAGTTAATTGACCATAATATGACCATGCTGGAATATTATTATTCACACGTAATACTTGGCCGTCTGTTCCTATTGGTAAACGAGTAGCACCATTAGAACCATAATAAACAATATCGCCAGTTGTAGTTAATACGCCAGAATCAGCACCGCTGGCTAAAATATTCCAATATGTAGCAGAAGTATCGCTAACGGGGTCATTTGTTCCTGCGTTTCCAACGTGAGTGTTTATACAAATATAACTACTATTTCCATAGTAAACGGCATCGCCTACTACATAAGTTATACCAGTTTGCCAGGTAACAGCATAACCTGATTGAACGCTAACTGTAGCAATAGCTCCTGTAGATACAGTTGCTACTTTTACAATTAAATCATTAGCTGGACTTGTTCCGCCTAATGCTGTTCCTAAAATTTTCAATGTGTCGTTAACAGCATAACCCAATCCGGCAGATCCACTATGTACTACTACTGAATATGCTGTGCCAGTGTTAGTTACATCAAATTTTGGATTACCAGTACCGCTAGCACTAGATACATTGGTACTAGCAACGTTTGAATAAGTTGTTTGAGGAGCAGAATTCCAGCGTATTCCAGAATTTAATTGTCCCCAGTTAGTATTAGTTGCTGTTGGCTGAGAATTACTATTATCTAATAAAGCTACATAGCTAAAACCGCCAAGTGTTACAACGTTACCCACTTTATAAGCTGTGCTAGATAGCCAAGCGCCTGAATATATCAAACCAGATGTAAACACTTGCCAGTAAGCTGTTGCTGTGCTAGGTGTTTGACCTGTTCCATTTTGAATACATGTGTAAGTATAGCCGCCATATGTAACAACATCGCCAACCACATACGCAGTTGACGGATTGTAAGAATTTAAAAATTCAAAACCATTTACAAAAATTGCGAAGTTGCTGGTATTTAAAGTTGTACCGCTAGATGTATGAGCTGTAGTACAAATATATAAATCAGCACCGTATTTGACAATATCGTTAAGTTTGTAACGAGTAGCAGTTTGCCAGCCTCCTGGAATATAATTTAATCCAGCATTAAATGTTGACCAGAACGAACTGTTAGCTTCTAGTCCTAGCGTAGCTGTACCAGCAGATATATGAGCTGTATTACAAACATAAGTAATTCCGCCATAATAAACAAGATCATCAACTTTGTAACGTGTGCTTGTTGCCCATGCTCCTGACCAGTTAAGATTTGAAGCAAATGCTGTCCAATAGCCGCTTTCACTTTCTAATCCACTAGTGCCGGCAACTGTTCCAAGAGCAGATACAGTATAAGTCCCAGTTAAAGCAAATGTAATTTGTGTATTTGTACAAGTTAAAACTGTGAATGTTGAATTAATGTTAGCAGAAGTACCACTAGTAGCTGTTGGCGAAAAGCCAGATAACGTAACCGTTTGTCCTACTACAAATGGTGTACCTGATTGACTAGCATAAGTGAGAGTACCAGTTCCAGATCCATTCGTTGTTAAACCAGTAGCTGTAATAGTTAATGTTGAACTAGGACTTGTATGAGCTGTAGTACATTGATATACTATTCCGCCATATTGAGCTAGATCACCTAAATTATAAAGAGTAGAATTAGACCATGTTCCTCTCCATTGTGTACCATCGGCTACTAAATTCCAGTAAGGAGTTACGTTGTTTAAGTCTGTTGAAAATAAACTAGAACTTGTGTTACTGATAACACAAATATAGGTTTTTCCGCCAGTTGTTACTACATCGTCTACCAAATAGGAAGTACTTGGGGCCCAAGCGCCTTGATATACAAACTTAATTCTACCTAATTTAAACTCTGCCATTTTTCTATTCCTTTGATAAAGTATTTATCTTAATTAAAATTTTGAATCTTAGAACGTTGATCTACGAGATCCAGCTCTCATAAAGAAGTCAAACGCTGCCATATTTCCATCCACATTAATATTCAAGTTAGAAGAAGGAGATAAAGATCCTGGTACTACCGCAAAATTAACTTTTTGCTGGAACTTAATAGACGATCCAACTTGCCCAGCTGGAACCGTGCTCTTCATAAAGTTAGATCCACCCACAGAGACTGTACCAGCAATTAGTGTTCCAGTAAATGTATTAGAACCACCTTGACTTAATCTTCCAGCTAAGAACGATTTAATAGCTCTTTGTGTTGGGATGATAGCATCTGAATTAGCTACAAAGGTTGGATCTGTACTAAATTGAGTTACAACTACTTGATTGCCGCCTACCGCAATTCCACCTAAACTTAAAGTTTGTAGACCTTGTAGTCCAAATTGTGTAGCACTTAAAGTAACTGTACCAGTTGCTTGCTGGACTCCAAACAAACTACCTACTAGGAAATTACCATTTTCGTCAGTACTTGTATAGAATACGTGTCCTTGATTGACTTCAATTGCTTCATTACCTGGCAAGGCATTAACTTCATTAATATTAGGATAGTTAGAAGTTATTAAATTTCCAGATCCTACTGATAAGAAGTCATGGTTAGTTAATCTAACTTGACTATATAACTGTCTTAGTGATACTGCTGTGCCGTTTGTTGGACTTAATGCTGTTGTCATAGCAGGAGAAACTTGAACGTTGGCTTCAATAAACGGAGCAGTAGTTCCAAATACAGCTACTGCACTAGTTACTTTATAAACTTGACTGTTACCTGCGATTGATAAGTTGCTACCTACTAACGGTAGTGTAGATAAATTGTTAATAATTAAACTCAACCCAGTTTGATAAGTGTCAGCAAAGCCATTACCTGATATTGAAACTTGAGTCGAAGTTGTGTTATAGCCGGTACCTCTACTAATAAATGACGGATTACTCAATGATCCATTACCGTATCTGGCATTAACTAGAGCAGTTACCTGGCTGTTAAAATCAACAAAAGAAACAGCCGGACTTGATGTATAATTTGAACCTGTTTCAAATAAATTTAATGCTGTAATAACCCCAGATGTTACTGTTGCCCTGCCTAAGGCTCTAGTACCTTCGCTGATGAAAGTAACGTTGCCCAACGTGCCGCCTTGTCCTGACAATGTCGGAAATACACCGACATTAGAACTATTGAAACCAAATCCTAAAGCATTTATATTACCATAAGGTAAAGTACGTTGATACCATAGCACACCCGCATGACTATTATATTCAACCGCACTACTGGAATTTACAGCAACAAATGTACCTTGTCCGTACACAACACTAGTAGCAGACAAATAGGTTTGAGATTGATACCATGTTATACCGTTGAAACTGTAAGCAGAATATAATCCTGTTCCGTTTTGTATAGCTAAAAATCTGTTATCTCCATAAGCTAATCCGTTATAATTAGATACACCAACTGTAAATGTTTGATTGGTGTTACCTGCGGACGTTGATATCGGAGTTATCAATGCGCTAGGATTGGTAGAAGACAATGTGAATGTAGTCTTACCGTTAGTTGAAGAAATATAATAAGTTCCGTTAGCGATTGTACCCGGTCCACTTGCAGTATTAGTACCACTTACAACAACTGTTTGTCCTACTACTAATTGGCTAGTAGTAGTTGAACAACTAAATGTACCAGCTCCACCTGTTACAACTACGGTGCTTAATATTGCGGTATTAGCTGGCAGACTTGTAGCTTGCCATATATTGCCATCATAACTCCAAGCCCCAGTTCCGTCACTAGCAATAGCTAAAAATAGTTGTAATCCATAACTTAATCCTACCCAAGTTTTAGTTGCTAATAATCCAGTAGAACTTGATGTCCAAGTCTGTCCAAAATTAGTACTGTATGCGGCATTTGTAGTTCCTGAAGAAATTGCTACAAATCTTCCGTTACCATAAACTATACTACTCCATGGGCTGGCCGATGATGGCATAGCTGTTGTTCTCCAACCAGTGCCGTATGAATTAGAATAAGCGGCAATTTGACTTCCTGTGGAAGGTGATCCCAAAGCTATCCAGTAGTAATTACCATAGGCTATACTAGACCAGTTTATAGTTGTAGCTGGATTTGGTAATGTAAACGTAGTCCAGTTTTGTCCGTTGGTGGACAACGCACCAGTAGTTCCTGAATTAGGAACTGCTAAGAAATAATTATTTCCATAAGCAATAGCTTGCCATACAGCGCCACCAGCTAATGACTGTGATAAAGTTCCAGTAGTTTGTGACCAACTTGGTGCAGCAAAAGTTGCTCTTGGCTCAATATAATAAGCTGAGGTCGAGTCCAAACTTGGTACTGAAGGAGTTCCTGGGTTAATATTATCCCAACCGCTAGCACATAACTGCATGTTTCCTAAACCATTTGTTAATGTAATAGGAGTTCCACCAAGACTGGTACTTACTGAAATAGTAGGATTTGCTCCAGGTGTTATTGCTGTTACATAGTAAACAGTATATGAGTTAACTCCGCCAATTAAGGAAGTTTGATATGTAGAGTTCATAATGCCAGTATTACCAACACTATTTGATACTACCAATGTCGATCCTGTAGTTGTAGCAGTCATAGCACTAGCACTTCCGCCAAGAGCTAATGGTGCTGGACATGTTTTAACAAATATCTGTCCTGTGGCATTAGTTAGCGGGAACGGATTAACTTTATCTGAAGATATAACAATCGTGTTAGCTGCAGTATTAATAGTTAAAATATAATATACCGTATTAGGAACAATACCACCGAATGTAGAACCAGTTGGGAAACCGTAGAATATAATTGGTTGATATTGTACAAAATTAGTAACAGAAGTTGATATCTGTATCACGTTGCTTGTAATAGTAGTCGATACTGCTGTTGTTCTGATAATACTTGTCGATATTTGGAAATCGCCGCTGTCAACAATGTTACTAATCCAATATGTTGTGTTAGCAAAAATAGACGCATCTGTAATTGTTCCGCCAAATACTACAGGATTTAACGACACCATACTCGATGTTGTCGCTTGAATAGTATTAGTAGCTCCACCAGTCGTAGTAGGTGCGCTAACTACAACTTGCTGACTAGAAATTGTGAAATTATTTGAATCAATAACTTCTTGAATATAATATGTGCTACCTAATGTGACACCGCCTAACGCGGTTCCTGTGAATTGAATAGCAATATTAGGTATTATATTAGCAGTGGTTATATTAATAGCTGTAACTGTAATTCCTGTAATCGTTCCAGAACTAGTTGTAGTTGTAATAGCACTACCGTTTGGTGTAGCAGATAATTGGAATGATGTAGAAGTCGGACTTCCTATTACATAATATGTTGTTCCTTCTACATAACCTACAATAGTTCCGCTTGAAAATATTCCAGTAATATTAACTTGCTGTCCTACAGAAAGATTAAATCCTGAACCTCCAAACACACCAGTGGTACCAGTAATGCTAGTAACATTCAACACAGCATTAACTCCAGATGTAGATGACAAATATCCAGAATAATTAGGATAATTCATTACCATAGTAATATTGGCACTTGCGTTTACTGTTGATAATTGTACAGCAGTACCATATTGAGCTGTAGAAATTTGTATACAGTTGTTGTACGTTGTTCCATTAATAACTGGATTAATTTGAACAATATAATATAAGTATCCAGCAGTAATATTAAAACCTGATCCAACAAATGTAATTGGCATATTAACTGCTAGACTAGCTACTGATGTCATTTGAATCACATTTATGATTCCGCCTTGTGTAGCTATAGCAGTTACTTGGCCCACAGATGTGCTGGTTACTGGACTGGTATAATATGTAGGAGTAAATTGTATTGCTTGATTTACATATAGTTTACTTAGATCTGTACCTGAACCAATACTTAATAAATTGTTTGCTGCAACATTGCTATATGTTGTTTGTACAATACTAATTTGTTCAAAATCATCTCTACACACTAGCGCTGTTTTTGCAGCAACGCCATTTACTGTTGTAGCTCCGCCATTATAATAAGTGATGTATCCAAATTGTCCTGCGCCTGTGCCAGATTGTACAAACACACGCATACCTACATAATTATAAGTTCCAGCATCTGCGTTTGATATCTGAATAGTATTTGCTGCACCTCCTTGAGCCGTATTAGAAGCTGTAGCATAACCAATGCCTCCAGTGTATCCATTAGCATCTGTTATGATACGTGCGTTAAATATTGAACCACTTCGAATTTCATCTCCAGATAATAATGCTCCTGAACCTGCTCCAACAACTTCAAAATTGGCTGCGGCGGTAAACATTGAGTTTGTTGTTTCAAGATAAAAATTTGGTGCTGGAGTATTACCTGATAATTCTAGTTGAGCGCCGTAAATAATTGTATAAGTTAATGCCTTAGGAGCATTAGCACCTTGCGGTAAAAACTTCATAGTTATAGTATTATTCAATCCGGTAGTATCATATACCGCAAACCAAATTTTATACCAACCATTTGTTAATGTTTTTTGGGCACCATAATTTACAGGTAAAAATCCTGCGTTCGTGCTATTATTAGTTGCTGTTCCAGCATACGGTGTTACAGTATTACTAGAAACATTATAGCTAATACCACTTACAACTGTTGAGGAACCTGAAAATACTGCTTGCAAATCACATGTAGCAGATGTGCCAGGATATACAAACATACTTATAGTGTAAGTTTGTGCGCTTCCAGCTGGTACAGTTCCGGTCACTGCTGATAATGTTAAAATTCCAGTTCCTGATAAAGATCCTACAGTTAAAGTACAATCGTTAGTACCGTCTACTCCTCCTAATACAGAACCTTTGATTAAAATAGTATTGCCAACAGTATAGTTTGAGCCAGCACTGCCCGTGTGAACAACTGCTTGATAAGCTGTAGCCGTTACAGTAATATCAAATGTTGCTCCGGCGCCAGGAGCACTATTTTGTGTTGTTCCAGATACAGCTGAATAAAATGCGCCTGACGGATTTATTGAAACACCTTGTTGAATATATCCTGTTCCAGCAGTACTACTAGCACCAGTAAGCAACCATGCTTCTGTATATCCTGTTGGTGCTACTTCATTTTTAATAAAACTTATGTTACCATCATTGGTCCACACACTAGCAACAAAGTTGTTGCTATACTGAATCATGTTAGTTTCTGGATAATAGTAGCCTGAACCAGCATTTGAATAATTCAATTTTAAAATATTATTAGTAGTACCAAAGGCTTGTGAAACACTAGCTTGAACTTGTATAGATTGATTAAAGATTGTGCCAGTTGCTGGAACTTCATTAGTATCGTAACCTTCTGATACAACACCAAACGTTCCGTACGAACTATTACCGTTCGTCGATCTAATGCGGCCGCCGCCCGACGCAAAATGTCCAATGTAATTATAATAAGAGAACACAGATACACATTCGCTCTTAGCACCACTATTAGCTACCCATACTCCGATGCCATCACTTAGCACTTGAGTATAATCATTAGCAACTATGGATTTATTTCCGCCGTTGTGTAACGATCCGTCCACCATCAAGCCAATACAACCTGTACCAAAGTTAGTAACGTTTTGGATATATGGACTTCTACGGAAAATCCATGCTGTAGTATCGTTTGGCCCGTTGCCTGGATACAAGCTGGTATAACGACCACCTGTTGGTCGAGCAATACTATAAGCATCTGTTTGCGATATCATACCTAGCAAACCAAAATTTGACAGATTACGCATAGTGGTGCCATTTGTCATGTACCACATATCTTTTAAACAGTCCCCTGCGTAACATAGCATGTTACCAGAACCACCAGCAAGTGTTACTACATTACCAGTTGCTGTAAATGTTAAAAATATACCTGAAGCAGTTACATTACTAGATAATGTAATTGTTGATACACTACTAATTCCTTGATTAACTGCTGTTACAGTTGTTCCTAATGGTATTCCTGTACCGCTTACATTCATACCAACGACAATCTTAGTGATCTGACTTGCGTTTTGTATAATGTTGCTACCATTAACTATAGTTCCTGTAAATATTTGAGTAGGAGCATTTACAATTTGAAATCCAGTCGGTGTTATTGAACTACCTAATATGTAATAAGTTTGTCCTGGTAAAATGTTTAAATCAAAAGATGTAGATGCGTTGTTTATAAAATTACTTATAAACTGTATCGGCATCTGATCTGCTAAGCCAGTTGTACTAGTAACTGTAACAACGTTAGTTGAACTATTAGTAGATGTAGCATAAAATTGTAAACTGACTAAAGGTTGTACAGAAGTGCTACGTAATTCATCGCCAACAATACTACAATTTTCAGGAACTACAATAGGCAATGTTTCGCTGTATGTACCAGTTTTAATATTGAGAATAGTCGTCAAGCCAGAATTACTAGCTGGAACAGCATACGTATTTTGATTAGTAGTAGCTGTAATAGGAATAGACATTAAAGATGTTATCTCTGTATTAATACCAGCTTCGGCCTGTATAGCAACGTTCGTATATTGAGATACCGCATTAACTCCAGTGATACCATTTAGTGTTTGATAACTCACAGCTGGCGCAGTTTGATTAACTGCGTTCAGCATCAATGATTGAAGATAAGTTTGTGCTGGAGCAAAATAAGCAATGCTAGATTCTACTAATTGATTAATAAATTGTGTACTACTACCATAATAGAACCAGCGCAATGTAGCGGCAACAATTTGACTGTTACCTCCACGTTCCATATCGTAAATTACAGCATCAACGAGATAAGCCGCATCAGCTTGTGTATTAATTGGATCAAATAAACTCGATGAGCTAAACGGAGCAATATTATTGTTTACTTGATATATCATCCATTGATACATTTCTGTAATCATCCAAGCCTTGTTTGCTTGTAATAGTGCTGCCGCGTTAGTAAAATAGAATCCTTTTCCAATTGTAGTACAAGCATACTGAATTGTTTTCCATGGACGATCCCATGTGCTGCCATGTAATGTATCGTCTACACCATTATTCACATCTACGTAATACACCCCTGGTACTACATTTATTTGTTGCCAATTAGGTACATTTGTATTAACTCTCAGATTGTAAGTATTAGTTCCGATAGAAATATTAGAATACCCTGGTCCAGTTGTAAAAGTCTCAATATCTCCTGGATTTTGTAACGAATTTCTTTGATTCTGCGCTACTAATAATGACCAGAAAGTGTTAGTTGTATCGTAATCTGGACGAGTGCTATTTGTTACAGTCCCAACAGCATTAACAACGTGAATGGCTGTATTTTCTTGAACACAACTATAAGTGCCGTTACCCCATACTACTATATCTCCTATTCGATATACTTGAGGTAACACAATAATTCCGCCGCTCGAATAGGTAGCTGTTGTAGTGCTAGTGAATTGAGTCTGCGTAGTAGTCGATGTTAATACTGTAAAAGTTCCATTATAGCTTGTTGGCAAGACTCTGGTGATTGTTATCGATTGCCCTTGAACAAATAAAGGAGATGTTTGAGGTGCGTATGTAACTGTAACAATTGATCCTGATCCGCTTGCGCTAGTTATAGATAAATTTCCACCAGTAGTTGTCCAACGACTAGACCATTTTTTTCCAGGAACTAATAATTTCCAATATGTGTAATTTATACCAGCAAATCTTATTGCTTGACCGCCTGTAGTAGATCCATCCGGGCCTCTATCTAAAATTACTTTATTTAAAGTTCCGTTAATTGATGTTGAAGGTAAAATAGTACTAGAACTTACTACCCAACTTGATCCGCTACCAGATACAATATAAGTTCCGCCAGGAATTCCATTTCCAGCTAAAACCATACCTATAGCAAATGAACCAGTTACTGTTCCGCCAATAGTTAGAGTAGTGCCAGGTGGGCTAATAGTAGTAATACCTGTTCCATAACTACCTGGATTTCCTGCTAATAATCCAGCATAACTAATAGTGATACTAGTAGTCGAACTAGCGATAGCATTATAAGTTCCATTATAATTTACATTGCTGTTTCCTGCTATTACGTAACTAATATTTGTAGCTGGAGCAGAACCTTGTGTAGGAATAGTAAAGACAACACTATATGGGCCTAACACAGTTGATACGAACGATGTCACGGTAATTGCCGATCCACCAGCAGATGGAGTTATAGTAGTAGCACCAGTGTTATAAGTGCCAGGATTACTTGAATAACTTAGTGTGATACTTGTTGGGCTACTAGCTGTACAAGTAAATGTACCATTGAAACTAGAATTACTATTGCCAGAAACAACATAAGTTACTCCTGTAGTAGGAGCGGATCCTTGAATTGGAATATTAAATGTGGCCAAATATGGCGCAGTTGGTGCGGCCGCTGAAGTTATAGTTATAGGAGTGCCGCTAATAGTTGAAGCTGTGCTAGAAGCTGTAGTAGTTGATATGGATGAAACAGTTTGGCCTGTAGTAAAACCATTTCCTGAAACAGTTGATCCTACGGCAATACCTTGTGTAGTTAGTAAGACCAAACTGGTGCCAGAACTACCTGCTGGCACATAAGATGCGCTAGCAAGACTTGAATTTGGATCTTGACCAGTATTGTCTACAATAGCTTCGTATAGCATACCGTCTACGTTTACTACAGATCCTAATCGATAAGCCGTAGATGAATTCCATGGTCCTTGAGCTGTATATCCTTGATTAAACACTCCCCAGTTGCTAACAGAACTACTAGGAATATTATTTGTATTATTTGCTGTCAAACTAACATACGCATTACCCCCGTATACCACAGCATCGTTAAGTTGATATGTTGCAGATGGCGACCATACTAAACTAAAATCTTGGCCAGGAATCCACATAGTCCAATGGCTAGGAGTAAATGCTCCGTCTGAATTATAAGTAGTACAAATATAAATGTTACTATTAACTTTTACCAAGTCATTTATCTTATATCTATAATTTGCTTGCCAATTGCCTAAATAATTTATACCGTTGTACCAAATAGTCCAGCTACTTTGATTAGCTTCAAGACCTAGTAAAACAGTTGCAGCAGATACATGGGCAGTAATACATTTATAAATTATACCACCGTAGGTAACTAAAGCGCCAACACCGTATGTTGTACTTGCCGCCCAGGGTCCTTGCCATGTATTTTCTTGTAAATAAACTGTCCAATTGGCAATATCATTAGAAAATACAGTACTAGTATGAGAAGTAGTACATTGATATATAGTTCCATCAAATACTACTAGATTATTCAAGCTGTACAATGTACCAGTCGACCATATTCCAGCGACAGTACGACCTGGCAACATCAAAGTCCAATATACATAAGGACTAGCATATAAATCATTATAAAAGTTTGTGCTTGATGTATTTGGAACTTGACAAACATAAGTCTGTCCTTGATATTGAACTACATTGTCTCGACCGTAGACTGTTCCAGGGGTCCAAGCACCAGCCCAATTATAACGTAATCTACCTATTTTAAATTCTGTTGCCATGTTATATTCCTGTTAATTTGAAGAAATTATTTGTGATGCACCATATGTATATGGTTGATTGATGCGTACTGTTAATTGTCCTAACGCATCAATATAATAATAGCAATTTTTGTTGTCCCAGCGATATTGATCAAATACTAAATTAGGATAAGGACGACTATGATCTGTTGCTAATCTTCCATCAAAAAAATCAACACCGTATTCAAAATTTTCAAAATTGTTTGCTGTACTGCCTGGGTTGTTTAGATTCAATGATGCTGTGCTAGATATTTGATCTATTTTATAAAAATAAAGTGTACCGTCATTTGCTCCGCCATCTATGCGTGTTAAACCATAAAAATATCTAGGATTACCCTCTCCTAGCAAATCACCTAAATTGTATTCATTACCAACATAGTATGTCATAATTGTTCCTTAACTTATTTCAACCCAGCTCATTACTATGTCAAGACTGCTCGCATAGTTTGCCCATATTAATACATTGGTACTTGGACCTAGCACCAGTCTTTCGCCTCCATTAATAACTCTCGCACTAGTATTTGGAGGGATTGTCATATTTTGAACATAGTAAGCCTGTGTGCCAGCTACCGTGTCTTGAAGCTGTACACTTGCTTGAATAACACTAGAAGTATCGTTTGTTAAACTAAGTCCAATAACAGTTGTTCTGGCACTGGCATTAGTAACTAATGCTGTAAATGATATTGTGCCGCCTGTTGCCGCACCAGTTGTTGAATTTGCGTATGTTACAGAAGTTGCTGTACATCCAGTAACTGTATATGTCCCGTTGTAGCCGGCTACACTAATACCGGATACTGTTATAGTTTGTCCAGTTGTAAAAGGCGCTGTACCTTGACTAGCAAATGTTAGTGTAACAGATCCGCTTGATGGTGAACCAGGAGTAACTGCTGTTACAGTTATTTGAGTTCCTATTCCTGATGCTAAAGCGTTTTTAAAATTTGTTGTCATTTCTTATCCTATCATTAGTGCAGCTTCAATACTGAT
>Ga0164297_10001584_pt1 | contig 23848 bp, 17 predicted proteins | sample GEODES058metaG_FD_113539 | JGI IMG/M metagenome (GOLD analysis project Ga0164297, IMG submission 113539) | Dystrophic lake water microbial communities from Trout Bog Lake, Wisconsin, USA - GEODES058 metaG | ecosystem: Environmental > Aquatic > Freshwater > Lake | place: USA: Trout Bog Lake... | reverse complement strand
TTCGGCCGATCCATCTTGCCCCCCGTTTGCGAGATCGCCACGACCGCTAATCCGCATAAACCCATTCCCAAACCGAAACTCTTCCAATTCACCATCAAGATTCCCCCAACCAAAGCCCGAATCGAGAATCGGACTCCCAATAACATACATGGCTTCCCCCAATCCGGCAAGTAGTGAACTGCTTGATCCAGCATCCAAGCGTTCCCTCCTTCGTCTTAAGGTTCATCTATGCTTCCACGTGCTTTAGCCAACAGCTTCGCTGCGCTCGCTATTGGGCTACATCGGCTGTTGAAAGGACAAGTTAGTTTACGTCCCCAGTTTCTGGGCATTCCTGCTTTCCGGCATCAAAACTTGGAAGTGACTCCTTCCCGCCTTCCGTCTGCCCCTTCTCCCCATTCCGCCCTTTCTGCCCGTTCCCAACGGGGTACGATCCCGAAATGCGCAAACTGCTGATTGCATCATTGGTTCTGATATCCAGCATCGCTGCCGCCCAGACGCGAGTTCGGGACGTGATCTACCTGAAACAGGGCGGTTGCGCGTACACGATGGACGTCTTTAAGCCCAAGACCTCAAACCATAAAGCAATCGTATGGATGGTCAGCGGAGGATGGATTTCTAACCATGAAAGCATCAATACTTTGCTGGCCAGTGCCCTAACCGAAAAAGGCTTTACGGTATTCCAAGTTGTGCATGGCTCCCAACCTAAGTACACGATCCCAGAGATCGTCCCTCAAGTCCGACGTGCGATTCGATTCATCAGGGATAATGCCAGCAGTTACGACATCTCTGCCAATGCGATCGGAGTCGCAGGTGCTAGCGCGGGGGGACACCTCTCTTTGGAGATTGGCGGGCTTGGCGATGATGGCGACCCCAATGCCAAAGATCCGGTTGAGCGAGTGAGTAGCCGGGCGAACGCGATTGTAGCTTTCTTCCCCCCAACCGACTTCCTTAACTGGGGTGATACGGGCAATGCCGCATTCAGCGTTCCCAATATGGAAGTCTTCTACCCCGCATTTGGAGTTACCAAAAGCACACCAAAGGATGCGTTGGAGAAGATCGCCAAAGACGTGTCACCAATCCTATTGGTCAAAGAAGGCTTTCCGCCAACTCTTTTGGTCCATGGCGACGCAGACAAACTCGTTCCGATTCAACAATCCAAGATACTGGATGCAACTTTCACAGCAGCCCATGTCGAACATAAACTGTTCATCGTTCCGGGAACCGGCCACGATGCTTCAACCCTTTTGAAGGGCTTGGCTCCCGCTTTGGAATGGTTCGATTCACACTTGAGTGCTACTTCAAAATAGGCCGGAATCGAATCGCTAGCGCTCAGCTATAGTCCAAGGTGCGAGCTGAGCTGAGCCCTTGGCACTCTGGCTCGTACCGGACCCACAGCTCATATCTAAGCAGATTCGCTGACTCAATGCCCTAAAAAGCATCTAGCGGTAAAGTTTCATTAAGACAAGGATCACGCTTCCGCCAAAATAAGCGACCGCGTAAGCCATGAACCCAAATCGCATCGCTTTCTCCACAAATCGTGGATGATGGTGCCTGACGAATTCCAACACGATGAGTGGCACCAAGTAGCTCGTCATCTTTACGGCAAGGAATGCAAAGTCAGACTTTGCGAGGGCGTTTCGAAGGAATGGATTCGTCTCTTCTGCCAAGCCCGCTCGAACGCAAATCAGAGTGTAAAGCGTGTCAAACGTGCAAAGGACCATCATTAAGATGGTCTCGGGAAGTACATAGTTCTTCCCGAAAACCGATGCAACATGGATGACGTGCTTTCTCATGAATCTGGTTTAGGATGCCGTAAACTCTACAATTTCTCACAATTTGCCTGAGGGATCAAGTCACAAATTTACGTGCCCATGAATTAGGGGCAGGAGATATTGTCCTAGCCTTTTTGGGGCTATTTAGGCCCTTGGACCCAGTCAGACGCGTCGTTTGAGTGGGAAATCCACCAATAGCCCAGAGGATTCTCAGTTAGCCAAAATTCTACATTCCTCTTTCGGCGTTGCTCCCAAACCGCTAACATGGTTGAAATTCATGTCCTTCCTCCTTTGTTTAACCATCCTAAATCTCGTTGCCGCTTCAAAGTTCGACGATATTCAGATCAGTCCCCCACAAAACGTGGGTGTTAGCGGATGGCAAGTAAAGGGCACTTGTTTCAAAAACGGTTTGCTAGACCGTGAGGCTGCCAAGAAGCTCGGCATTTGGAATGCACTGGACGATGCAATCATTTCCAGCAAATCCGAGGGGGACTCTCCCACGGGAGAAATGACTTCGCCTCCTTTCACGATCAGCAGTAGATATATCAGTTTTCGAGTGAGTGGCGGAAATTACGAGCACAGTACGTGCATTAATCTGGTCGTCGCCGGGAAAGTCGTCAAATGCTCGGTCGGTGATCGCACCGACAAGATGACTCCCAAATGCTGGGATGTTTCCCGATGGCATGGTAAGAATGCCCAAATACAGATCCTCGATGCCGCCACGGGAGATTGGGGGCATATCGACGTTGATCATATCATCCAAACAAACACTCCCGAGGTTGCTCCATTGAATACCGGTCCGCTTTATCAAGAATCGCTACGTCCTCAATTTCATTTCACCGCTCGACAGTGGACGGTGAACCACCTTAATCCGGGGATGCGTGAGGAAGGATGGATCAACGACTTAAACGGCTTGATCTATTACGATGGGGAGTACCACCTTTTCGCTCAGTGTTGGGCCAAGTGTTGGCTCCATGCCGTGAGCAAGGATTTGGTCCATTGGACCGAACTAGAGCCTGCTTTCTGGGAAGAGGAACTGGATAGCGGTGTGCAATCCGGTTCTTGCGTCATCGACTATCACAATACATCAGGTCTAGGCAAAGACCCCAAGCACCCGCCGATGGTCGCGTTTTGGTCTAGATTCGACAATCGCAGTCAATGCCTCTGTTACAGCTTGGATCACGGCCGAACTTGGATTCGCTACGCCAAAAACCCCTTGATGATCCACCCCGAACGAGACCCGAAAGTCTTTTGGTATGAACCCGGCAAACACTGGGTGATGATCATGTACGGAGAAGGGCAGTATCACATCCTCACCTCACTAAATCTTCTGGATTGGCACGATGAGCATCATCCGATACAGGATAGCTTTGAGTGCCCCGACTTTTTTGAACTGCCCATAGATGGCGATGTCAACCACAAGAAGTGGGTTCTGATTCAGGGGAGTGGTTTCTATTCAATCGGAACCTTTAACGGCACCGCCTTTCACGAAGAGACAAGGCGATTCCCTTGCGATGTCGGCTCCCATTTCTATGCCACCCAATCCTGGGCAAACACCGAAACGGGCGATGGGCGACGCATTCAAACGGCTTGGATGCGTGGGGCGGATTTTCCAAACATGCCGTTCAACCAGATGATCTCGTTCCCTTGCGAACTGAGCCTACATACAACCACAGAAGGGCTGAGAGTTTTTCGCAAGCCAATCAAAGAAATTGAGAACCTTCACCAATCCAACCGTGAATGGACCAATCTCAATCTAGCAAATGGAGAATCGGTTGATCTTGCCGATTCTGGAGATCTATTCCACATTCGGGCTGAGGTCGAAATACCTGGCAATTCCCAATTAGAAGTGAATTACCGAGGAGTTCCAGTTCACTTTACGTCCCATGCGGTGGAGTCTGGAACAGAGCCCAAGAACATTAGCCACCAGATTCATTCGATCGAGTTGCTGCTGGATCGGACAAGCATTGAGACATTCGTGAATGATGGTGAGTTATCGAGCACTCGGTTTGTGTTGCCTCAGGGAATGGGTCTAAAGATTTCAGCTCATGGTGGCAATGTTCAGATCCGCAAACTCCAACTATTTGGGCTCAAGTCGGCTTGGAAGTAAGGCAAATTCCACCTTCCAGTCGATTATTCATTGAGTCAGAGGGGCGAAGCCAAACCATGGTTTGCGGGTCCATCTTACTATTCAATTGCATGACTGCATGAAAGATTGCCAAAGTTGACGTAGCGCTGAAAGCGCGACCTCGGCCAGCCCTGGGTGACTGAAAGGAACCCAGGGTAAGGACGTCAACCAACCGCGGAGCCCTGTAAGCGGCGACATCAACGAGCCACATTCAGTCACTGCGCATCCCGGAACAAACATCCACGCTGACCAGTGGCATACGAGACGAGTTCTTATGTGAATCAAGCCCACATTCAAGTGAGCGTTGAACTCCGTGCCGAGTAACGATTCAACTCCGCTCTTCAACATCAAACGTAAGTGTCCACTTCCCAGATAGACTGAAGAGAATCTGATCCATGAACTTCCCCCTTTCCATCAACGTCAAGACACCTATCACACGTCCCGCACCTGCTGACCTGGGTCTGGGGAGTTGTGTCCATCCCGATGGTCGAACGGTCTCGGCTGACCAAATCAGCTTCATGCGCAATGGCAAGCGCTGGATTCCGGTGATGGGGGAGATGCATTACTCACGGCTTCCCGAGACGGAATGGCGAAGCGCGCTGCTGAAGATGAAGGCAGGCGGCATTGACCTTATCTCCACCTACGTTTTCTGGATTCACCATGAGGAGGTACAGGGTGAATTTGAATGGTCCGGCAGAAAGAACTTATCCGCGTTCCTCGATCTCTGCCAAGAATTGGGACTCTATGCAGTGGTTCGCCTTGGCCCATGGTGCCACGGTGAAGTGAGGAATGGCGGCTTCCCCGATTGGATTCAAAATGCCCCTTATTGGGCAGACGAAGGGCCTTTCAAGAATCGAGTCGATCGACCGGAATTCATGGAGCGTGTTCGTCGACTCTATGAGCAACTCGCCCATCAGCTAAGGGGCAGACTGTGGAAGGATGGCGGCCCCGTCATAGCAGTCCAAGTCGATAACGAATGCTGGGGTTTGGAATATCTTCACGTGCTTAAGCGGCTTGCTAGGGAGTGCGGCATTGACGCTCCGTTCACGACCATGACCGGCTGGAATCAGGTGCCGATTCCCGAAGGCGACTTGATTCCCCTTTTTGGAGGTTATGTCGACGGATTTTGGATGCACGACAAGTCGGCGGTCCGGAAATACTTCCAATTCAGCCCCGTTCGAGATGATGGGGACATGGGGGCGGTGGACGGCCGAATCGTTACGGTTCGCCCCGAACGAAACACCGCCATTGAGCGATTCCCATACCTGTGTTGTGAGATCGGCGGAGGGATGCCATCAGCCTACGATAATCGACTTCAGGTAAGTCCCCTGGACGTTTATGCCTTGGCCACGATCAAACTCGGATCTGGGAACAATTTGCCTGGCTATTACATGGCTCACGGAGGCAGCAATCCAGAAGGCAAGCTCACCACTCTGAATGAGACGAAGGCAACCGGTTTTCCGAACGATATGCCGATCAAAGACTACGACTTCGGCGCTCCGATCGGTAACGGGGGCCAGGTGCGGGAGCACTGGTTTGAACTCCGAAAGCACCACTTGTTCCTCCGCGCGTTCGGAGAGTCTTTTGCGGAAATGCCCGCCTACTTCCCCGCCGGACCAAAGGATTTCGAGGATATCGACACCGTCCGCTGGAGCGTTCGATCCAACGGTGAGTCGGGCTTCTTGTTCTTCTGCAATCATCAACGAGTCCAAGAACTACCGGACCATGCTGACGTGCAATTCCAAATTGCGACCAAGTCTGGTCAAGTTACGATTCCAGATACGCCGTTCACTTTGCCATCCGGAGCGGTCGGATTCTTCCCGTTCAACCTCGATATCGCTGGGGTGAGACTTCGATACGCAACGGCTCAACCTCTAACTGTGGTGGACCGATCAGACCACACCATTGTCTTCTTCACCGAAGTCGAAGGGATTGCTTCTGAGTTCAAGTTTGCTAATGGCGATACGGTTCAGGTGGCATTAGGAGTCCAAAGTAGCTTCACGCGAACGTCTGAGTCTGGGGATATCGTTCGTTTTGTGGTCTTACCAGCCAAACATGGTGGACAACTGTTTCTGGAGACTTGGCACGGAAATGAGACCGCGTTTCTTTCCGCTCAGCCTGCACTTCTCGACGGACGAGATCTGATGCTGGAAACATTTGATGATGACCCTCTGGAACTCTGGGTCTTGAATGAGGACGCCTCATCAACAGAGGTTTTCTTGCCCATCTCTGTCATTGCCTCCGAACCCACTCACCCCAAATTGCAGCTAGAGGTTCTCCGAGAGGCGAAGACCAATACTATGGCGGCCACATCAGAAGAGGCATGGCGTGACGCTGCGGTGTGGAAATTGAACTGGATCGGGGATCAATACGACGGCTTGCTTCGACTCCAATACGCCGGTGATGCCTGCCGAATCTATACAAAGGATCGACTGATCTTAGACAACTATTGGAATGGGCGTCCGTTCGATGTCCCCCTCTGGCGATTAACATCTGAGGAGCTTTCCAATTTGACGATACACATTCTCCCTTGGCGACCTCGGTCCGAGTTGATCATGGATAAAACGGTCTCGGAACTGAGTTCAGAATTCGTGAATGGGACAGTTGAACTGAATGCCTCAATCCTTCCGCGGCGAGTCTGTCAACTGGAATCTTAAGAAATCTTTCGGATTCCAGCCAATATCCCAAAGATTGATCGGGTAAGTCAGCTATTAACTCCATAACCAAGTATCGTAGAAATTGGATATGGGGATTAAACTGATCAATCGAGCTATGGATAACGGACAATTTGCATCTTTCGATCAGTGTCCGATTGATCAGACCCTTGTCAGTGAGAATGGCATCCGGGTCGGAGCCGCGCTCATTAGCGTTGCTACAATCGGCTTTGTCGTCACGGGCTGGTTTGGCATCCCAATCGCTTTGGCGGTTGACTTCTACTTACGTGGCTTTGGCCACGCTAAGTTAAGTCCTGTCCGATGGATAGCCTCTAAGCTCGCCAAATCGGGACGGCTAGTCAATGGCGCGCCAAAAAGATTTGCAGCCACGATCGGCTTTTTGATGTCACTGATTATCTCTGCCTTAGCCAGCTTCCATTGGCTAGCAGCAGCTAAGGGTGTTGCCGGCATCCTCCTGTTCTGCGCCTTGCTGGAAGCACTTGCCAATGTCTGCATCGGCTGCCAGATTTATCCGATCTGGCTAAGACTAACCAGTAAACACAGTCAGTCGAACGGTTGAATCCCATCTCAAACTGGATCGGATTCCACTTGGAAAACCAAAACTAATTTTTGGAAGCCAACTCTTCCCGAGCCAGACGTGCTTGAGCATAAATCGCGTTCGGAAATGGTGCATCGTATGGGTCCGTGCCATCGTAACCCAGTGCAAAGTAGATCATGCTCAGTTGGCCCGATTTATAGATCACGTTTTGAACCATATGGGCGTAAAAGGTACGAACATTCATCTCGTTGTGTGGCATGCCAAACTGCTGGCGCGGTTCAAGCATCTTGTCCGGGGTCAAAGTTGAAAGCAACTGCTTCCAATGCTCTGCTTCCTCCGCCAATTGAGCACAAATCTCATCCGTGGATTCAGGAGCTTCAGGAACATCGATGTGCTTATCGAAATCAGGTTCTAAGATATGTTGCCGATCACAACAAAGCCATTGCCAAGTGTGGATAGCAAGGACTCTGGCAGTTGGTGCAGAAGGATTTGGAGTCCAATCCCAATGCTCCGGCTGAAGATCTCTCAAGCATGTGATGATCTTTTCCAGATGGGCAACCAACGTGATGCTGGAAGATTCAATCTCATCCTGAAAGTCGAGACGCATAGACCGATAATCTACTGGTTCTTTGGCTTTCTGTAAAGCACTAAGACCGCTTCGGTCACGTGGGTTGGAGCCCACGTCTTCCCTCTTCCTTTATTCAGATATGGATCCAAACGATAGGAAACTTCGACACTCTTACCTGGTTCGAAGTTATGCCCGGCGTCGACCGCCCACGGTAGAACAATCGTTCCCGGCCCCCACCCGGCTCGATCATACTTCCACGTTCCGCCCTGCGGTCGGCAAGGATTAAGGTAGTTATCCGTTTTCCAGAGTCGGTTATAAGCCGACTTCCCATTGATTGTCAGAGTCCGTCCGAGCGGCATGAACTCTGCGGCATTGTTCGTATTGGGCTCCATGCCATGGCCAGTCACGGTCACCAGGACCTTGGCACCGACGGTTTCCCGATCAGTGGCAACAGATTGGGGGACATAGAAAGCCTCGGTGGGGTGGTCTGGATTCCCAACCTCAGGAGCACCCGACCAGAGCTTGACCACTTTGTAGGCTTCTCGGTCGACCTTGCCAGCGTAATAGTCAAAGGCAACCGTCACGACCCAACCTTCCCCATAGGTTCCGCACTCTTGGATGACTTTGTGCTTTCCATGAAGCAATGGCCTCAGGTCTGTAACATCGAGCTTCCATTCCCAACCATGGCTGTATGGGGTGATGTAGCGAAGCAGTTCATAACGCTGATGATCGTCGCCTTCGATCCAAACACGAGCGACGCGATCCCAAGGATCAAATTTCGTTGCTGGTTTATCTAAACGGAGGGTCATGATGATTCGGCCATAGCGAGAAGTATCGGTCGGAAAATCGGTTTCTCCGATATTGGAACCGTGATCCTTGTCGTTGAGCTTATGATCGATCGCCACCACATGGAGCGGCGCTTCTGGCGCAGGCATCGACTGAGACAACGCTAGTTTGAACTTCTTGATCCCAATTTCACCGGCGGTATCTCCATTGCGTGCAGCGAATACTGGCCGACCTTCCAAGGGTGTCATTCCGGGCACGAAGTACTTCTTCCAGACTGCCCTCTTCGAAATACTAAGGCTCACTTCTGCGCCACCGGTGACGTACTCCACATGAAGGTGATAGTCGTGCGGCCTCTCGTCTCTGTACTCAGTTGGGGTTACGGCTTTGATGATCTCGCGTCCGTTCCAATGGATGGATGCTTCATGCTGGGGACGATTCTCGATATTCCCTGAACCACGAAAAGGATCCTTGTTGACAGGGTCACTAGCTTGGAATCCAACTGAAAATGCGTTTTCAACGTCCGGTTCTTCCCATTTGGAACTCGTGGGAATGCCACTGGCGGCAGTCGGTAGCCACGTTAGGCTGTACCCCTCTGTGCCTAGACTGAGAGTGGTCGTCCATTCCATGTCAAGCACTCGAAAGAGTCCTTTTGCCGGACAGGGTAGAGCCGCAGTCGTAAATGACTTGGACCACGGTCCGATCAACGAAAGCTGCCCCTCTTCCAAGTGCGGTTGGGCACCTTTTCGCTGCCCTTCCCCGCCTTGGGACGCTTCCACCTTGGCTGCATCTTCCTTTTTACTGAAATCGTATGTAATCTGAACCGTCGAAGATTGGAGTAGCGCGACAACAAAAACCGGAAGCATCGCTTGCTAGGCTACCCATTTAGGCATTACTGTTGGCCAAAACACGACAGATCAAACGACCATGCTTCGATCATTCCCTACCAAGAAAAGCCTCCAGCGACAAGCTGTCCTGTTCATTTTCCTATTCTTGGCATGGAGCGGTTTTGCAGCATGGGCGATGATGACCGACGAGCATCGATTAGCTCTGGCGGCGATTCTCCTTACCGTTGGAGTTCCTGCTGGAATGTGTTGCCTATCCGTATACTTGTATGTCCAAACTCAGATCGTTCTCGCGGTGTCTGATGAGGGATTCCAACTGAAGGGACCGTTTGGAACTCAATGGACACCTTGGTCAGTCATTCGCTATGCCGATATCCAGGGCTCCGATGATTCAGGCCTCAAACTTTTTGATGTAACAGGTAAGGCCGTCACGGTCGACTTTAAACAGTTTGAGAATGGGGATCAGCTTCCGTCTATCTTTCTACCCAAGGTCCGGTTTGACGATGGCGAAGAGCCGCTCATCGCCCAACATAGCGGAAGGTTGACAGTTTTACTCATCACGTTAGGCACGCTGGGCTTGTTCATCCCTGCCACCATCAGCATCGGTCCTCGTGGAGCTCATATATGGCCTTTTGTGTTCTTACTTGCCATTCTCTTGGCACCTGTGAGTGCGCTTGTCTGGACATTCCGAATCTCTCTGACCGGAAATGTTCTCACGAGCAGTTCATGCTTCGGGTCTCAAACGCTGACCATAAGCAGTGAAACACAAGTGCAACAAGGGCTGATCACGACCAAAAATGGGACGTTCGAAAAGCTCAAACTCACGAACCCCAATCAAAAGCCAATCACGCTTTTCGGCAAGTTCAGCCGTTATGCTGCTTTCAGGGTGAGGATTCTCGCCCTGATAGGAGATTCACGGTCGGATTGACCTATTCGTGCCAATCGATCGTCGTTTTGAAATGGTATGTTCCCGACCCCAAATCGAAGTCGGCATATCCAGGCCAGTGCTTACCGCCATTGCTCAAAGGCCTACCCGATTCGGTGACGTATTTGGGACTCCAAGTTGGCACATACACTCTTGCAGTCGTATTAGGCGGGATGGTCACATCAAGCATATAGGAGTTGTGATCTCGTTTCCAGCTACAGGCAATCTTGCCGTAAACTGAGTTATAGGAAGCATTCGCTCCCTTTAGCTCCATCTCTAACGGATCGGGCCTTATCGGCTTGATTTCAAAGTGCTTATAGCCGGGTGATTTGCTGTCGGTTCGTATTCCACCAAGGCCGTCGTAGAGCCAGTACCCAACACATCCAAGTGTTGGATGGTTGAGCGAATTCTCACCTTTCCAATCTTCCCAAAGTGACGTCGCACCGTGATCCGCCATGTAAATCCAGCCGGGGAAAGTATCGTTACTCAACATGCGCCACAAGAAGGATTCGGAACCGACCATTGACATTGCATGGAAAACATAGAGAGTGCCAACGATGCCAGAACTAATGTGATCGGCTCGTTCTACGATGGAAAAGAGGAGTTCCTGCCCAACGAATGGAGCGATACCAACTGCAATAGGAATCGCCTGAGCGGTCTCACTATCCTTGGCAAAGCGGCCCGACTTTGAGTCATAGAACCTCTCCACAAACCGTCTCTTGATTTGCGACGCAAGGGCACCGTACTCCTTGGCCTCATTGACATTGCCCAAGATCGCCGCTGACTTGCTGACAATGTCTGCTTGGTAGAAATATGCCGCCGTCGATGTCTGAATGACCGGCACTCGACGACCACCGCCACCGGCACTTTCATCAAGCCAGTCACCCAACCCCCACTCAATACAGTTATCTTTGGCCGTTGACGTCAAATAGTCAACGTATCGTTTCATCGAGCTGAAGCCTTCTTCCAGGATTCGCTTGTCCCCATACTGCTGATAAAGCTTCCATGGGGCCATGACGATCGCCCCACCCCACCAAGGATCGGCCATGTCGCCAGGCTCGTTCCCTCGGTGGCTGCGGCCCCAATCGGATGTCGGCACAATATCAGATACATGCCCATTGGAGTCTTGAGCATCCTGCATATCGTGGATCCACTTGGTGTAAAAGTTGGGTGTGTCGTAGTTCATAAAGCCCAACTCCATGTCGACACATCCGTCATCCATCCAACCCATCTTTTCACGCTGAGGACAGTCGGTGGGGATGCTGTGAAGGTTGTTCAAGTAGGTTCTTTTGAAAAGTGTTTGCAGGCGATTGATCCGTGAATCCGTGCAGGTGAATTCGCCCGATTCTTCTGGATCAGTCGAAACCCACTTCCCAGTCAAAGTATCCAGATTCGGCTTCTCGGCTAACCCAGACACCTGTACATAGCGGAAGCCATGATAAGTAAATCGCGGTTCAAAAGACTCAACCCCTTTGCCAGCAAGGATGAACTCGTCGGTTTGAAAGCGCCCGTAAGTATGGCTGTGGGTGTGATTCATATCGACCGTGCCGTCGGCGAGCAACGCTTCGTTGTACTGCAAGGTCACTTTGGTTCCTTTCGGCCCCTTGGTTCGGATGTGAGCAAAGCCAGCAATGTTTCGTCCGAGATCGAACAAGTAGGTGCCCGGCTTGACTTCTCGAACGCTTGTCGGCCGGATCGACTCATGAACTCGGATCGGAGGAGCCTGCTGCGAAACTAAACGCCCTTTCGGAGCTAAAACCAGTTTGACTGACTTCCAATGATCAGCATGAAAACTCGGCATTGCCCATCCAGGCTGATCAAAGTTGGCATCAATTGTTTCGCCCCCTCGAATGCCGTTAAAACGAATAGCTCCCGTTGACCATTTCCATGTCGGATCGGTTGATATGACCTGCTTCGTGCCATCTGTATATTCAAGAGTTAGGTGCATGAGCGCTCTTGGCGACATGGACCAACCTGCACTTTCAAAGGAGAACAGATCGGGGACGGGTGCGTTGAACCATCCGCCACCCAGCATGATGCCAACCGCATTCTTCCCAGCTTTCAAGTAGGAGGTCACATCATAAGAGACATAGAGGGCTCGCTTTCGATAATCCGTAAAGCCCGGATCTAGAATGTGATCACTTACTTTCTTTCCGTTGAGCATGAGCTCGGAATATCCGAGCCCACAGAGAAACGCAGTTGCTCTTCGAATGTTTCTTTTCGCAGAGAAGTCTTTGCGGAGCATAAGTGCCGCATTGCCTGGGACAGACTGAGCTGACGTCCCAAGCCCATCAAATTTCTCCCCGTCGTTCAACCGGTGAGTGGACCAAGTTGAGTTTTCGACCGAGTCCTTGGCGGAAATCTTCGATGTCAGAGCAACGTTCTTTCCTAGCGACAAGACTTCCACCTCACTCAGGGCAAAGCAATACGGTTCTGGTCCAGAATGCCGATTCCAAAGCTTTGTGGCCGTAATCCGAACGTATCGCCCTTGGATGGCGGATCCTGCGAACTTTGCGGCATGGTCACCTGGATTGGGGAAGTCAGCCTGAGTTTGATCTTTGACAATCGTTGGGTGATCAAACGTCGGTTCGTTTGCAGCTTCTATTCGAAATCGGACCGGAAAACCAAAACCTTTGGCCTGCTCAAATCCTGCTGGTTTGGGAGGGTAGAGGACGATCGAATCGATCGGCATGATCTTGCCCAAATCAAGCTGCACCCATTTGCTGTCTGATTCAGTGCGACTCTCCAAAGCGTGATAACCATGAACAGAGAATGTTTTGAGGTTCGAAAGTTGGTCAGTCGCACCGATCCACTTCCCTTTCCAATCTACGGGACGAAGTATGCCCATAGTCCAAAGACTGGGCTCACTCCAATGAGACTGCTTGCCTGAGCCGTCCCAGACACGAACCTTCCACCAGCACTGCTGTTCAGACTTGAGGGTCTTGCCACCGTATTCGACAAAAACTGATTGATCAGATCGGACATGACCGGAGTTCCAAAGATCGAACTGGCCGCGTTCCAATTTATCTCGCGTGCTGGACACGACAATTTGGTAGCCTGCCTGCACCTGATTGCGCTGACTGGATGTCAACCACCACGAGAGCCGTGGCTTTGGCGTGTCAATCCCAATTGGAGATTTCTGATATTCACAGACCAGCCGGTTTGGAGACATATCTCCGACTAAGGAAATTTTGGCACTTGGTAAAAGCGAACCAGCGAGCAAAAGACTCAAGCAACTCACATCCGAATGACGGTTTCAACATGCCATTTTGGTTGCTTCAAGCAAAAAAAGACCCGCAGGATCATCGCTTCCTGCGGGCCTATCTCGGAGTCATTTCGCCTCTATCGAGCGAATTTGGTGCCCTTCTCTGCAACCGCTTCTCAACGACTGCAATGGATAGAAGTGTGGAAGACAATTGTTAAGAAGGTGTTGACGCAAGTGGTGTTTTTGCCACAAACTCCTGGAAATTCCTTCCGAATGTTAAGAGACTATTTAATCCCAGACTTCTTAGCTGCTCGAATCTTCTGCATCAGCTCTTGATCGACGGGTTGCTTAACAGAAGTAGCACCAGGATCTTGCTTGGCATCATCCTTGGGACCGCTGCAGCCGATGATAGCGCTGAGAATAATTATCAAAGTTAATAGATATCTCATTAGCGAATCCCCTTGGATGTCAAGTATTCAATCATCGATGCAGGGTGATCAGTTTGAAAACCATCTACTCCCATGTCGATATACTTCTGCCACTCTTCAGGCCCCTCGTGAGAGCTTTGGATATCCGGCCAAACCAAAACATGGAGCTCGTGAAGAGCTCGCACGTAGTCAGGAGTTAGGTCGCTTGCCGATCCATCAAAAATTGCAAATGGATGAGCCAACCAGGATTTCTTGAGCTGCTCAACAGATGTCATCTCAAAGTCTGAGATCACTGGAATCTTGGGAGCATCTTCCCGCCATTGTTCGACGTGCAGTGGCCCATAACAATAGGCGATCACATGATCTAAGGCACGATGCTTCTGGAGATAAGGGAGGACTTGCTTTGGAGTTACGGCCTTGATGTCCATATAGATGCGAACCTTTCGCCCTACAGTATCAAGGACTTCGTCAAAGGTCGGAACGGGTTCAGATGTAGCCGTAGAGACTTTGAAGTGGACGCCTCGAATCTCCTGTAATGTCATCTGGGAGACATGTCCAGTTCCATCTGTTGTTCGATCCACCGTATCGTCGTGCATCATGACAATCTCATGATCTTTGGTGGTTCTCAAGTCTAGTTCCACATAGTCAGCACCAACTTTGATTGCATCTCGAATTCCCTGTAAAGAATTCTCTGGCGCGACAACATGATTGGAACGATGCGCAACAACTGCAAACCGATGTTTGCCCATAAGCATGCCACGGTTGTGAATCGCCACAGATTTGGTGGGCCAATCATCCAAAGTTGGCTGCTGGGGATTGCCCCCCAGCAGCATAAGCGGAGTTATGAAAAGAGCCAGCATTTTTAATTCGCAGATACAAATGAGCTGGTGTTGTAGACGAGGTCAACGCCGTCTTTACAAGCCATGGTGGTACCAAGGACAGCACTCAAAGTCGCATCTGTTGCATTGGGATCATCACAATACCAATAGCCCTCGTTGCGATTCTGTGGCAATCCGATCGTGTTACCGATACCGAAGGTCGTACCACCGTTTTGGCTAACCATAGGGTTGAAGGCAGCATTGAAGTTAACCAGTTTGGCGTGACCGTCTACGAAAGCCATATTGAATCGACCACCGTGACGCAGATCACTCTTCTTACGATCATCGTAATACTGGTTGATGTAGTCAACGCAGATGGTGAATCGGGGGCTGTCACCAGTGTCGCCAAAAGCAATCATTTGTGAAGAGGATGCGAACATCGAGGTGGGTTTTCCGGCGTTGACTTTCCACTGGTCAGTATTTGTTCGTCCGAACAACAGACCGGATCCCATAAAGGATGTGAATGCCCAGTTGTAGCCATAGCCAACACACTTGCCCGTGGTATTGAACTTTGGACCACCGTTGTTACTGTCATCGCAAGTATCGCCGGAGGAATCCAAAGTCCACTCACTTCGATCTGGGCAGAGGAATAGTGTTTGATTCTTGACGTAAGGGGCTAACTGCACGTACCAGTCAATCTCATAAGATGTATTGCCATGACGAGCTCCAAGAATGGTTGGAGTAACATCATCACTATCGCCAACATAGAGAGCCATACCAAGTCCCTCTTGCTTGACGTTGGACAAACAGCTTGTTCTTTTGGCTGCTTCTTTAGCTTGTGCGAATACAGGGAATAAGATTGCCGCAAGTATTGCGATAATCGCAATGACAACCAAAAGTTCGATCAGGGTAAATGCGCGTTTCATATCGATGTCCTTCAATCAGAATTCTGAAATCCGAACATCGATGATCTAACAACCAGATTAACGAGCTGTCAACAACCCGTTAAGCAAAGATTAACTCCCAATGAACCCAGTATTTACTGGGGTTCTTGTTATCTTGCCAAGTGTGAAACTTGTGGGTATGGCACTCCCGGCTTTGCGTCTTCCCACAGAATACGATTCAATATCTGTGGATCTGCTTTGTCATATTCTGTAAAGTCAAGCTTCATCGATTCCTCGGCTAACTTGCCAGATTTGGGGTTTCGCGCAGATAGATCTATCCGTGCCTTTTCAGCTGTGAAAGGAAGCAAATTGGCTGATTTAGAAAACGACTCAACCATAGAGACAGCATGCCGATCATGTTGAGTCATCGGAGGGAGTCCAAGCATAAGCTCCATTGTTCTCACCATCGAAGCCGTGCTATACATCGTGTGATCCACTCCACCCCGCTTGATGTAGGGTGAAACTACATATCCGACCGTGCGGTGACCATCCACATGGTCGGGACCATCTTGAGCATCATCTTCAATGACGAAGATAGCGGTGTCCTTCCAAAATTTGCTATGAGAAATAGCTTCAACAAGTCGTCCTAGTCCAACATCATTGCTAGCTACTTTGGAGAAAGGAGTGAAATCCCCTGGAGTTCGGCCAGCAGTGTGGTCTTCGCCTAAAGACATCACCATGAAATTCCACCATTGGTTACTCTTCTCAGCTCGTTTCATCTCATCAATGAACACTGAGACTCGGTCTTTGTCACGACCTTGTGATAATGACCAATCGCGACTAGCAAAATTAGCTAACCCAGAAATACCTTCGTATACCGGAGCCGATCCTCTATTAGACTTAAACGAGGCAAACTCACCATAACTGCGGTAAGAGAGGCCATGCCGCTTACAGTTGTCCCACAAATATCCAGCCGGTGATGCGACAACACTCTCGTCTTCATCTGGCCTACCTCGATCTGCATATCCGGTTGGCCATATCTTTTCAGTAAAGTCAGTGCAATAGGATGAGCAACACCATTCATGTCCATCCTGACTCACCTCACCATCACAGTAGAGATTGTCAAAAGTCTTGAATGTCTTAGCAATCTTATGCCCATTGGGAGTGACCTTCTCTCCATACATGCAGAGTTTTGGCTCCGCATTGGTTCCTTTGAGATCACCCAGCACCTGATCGAACGAACGATTCTCTCGGATGATGTACAACACATGCTTGGTCTTTCTCAGGGTCGGTATGAGAGCTCGCTCCTGGCTCGCCTGAAGTTTCGAGATTTCTCTTTGACTATTGATCTTGCACTGCTGCGTGTAGGTCTTTAGCTGCCTAGCACCGGGCAAATCCACAATCATGAGATCACCCTCCAACCGATTCGGCAAGTAATCGTATAAGTTTCGCAAATCGTCAGTTAGCGTCTGCTCGGGTTTGATGCCTGGATAATTTGCAGATGCTCCCAACCCCTTGGCCGAACCAATCAAGAGCCGCTTCCCATCAGGAGTGGCGTAAACAACGGTTGGATACCACCCGGTAGGAATGAATCCTTCAACTTTCGGATTCGATGGCGTTTTGACATCCAGGATGGCCACGTTGTTGCTTCCAGCATTGGCGACGTACAAATGCCGATTGTCGGGAGCCAAGCTAAGACCACTCGGACAAGTTCCTACCAGATCATTCGATATCAGGCTGGTAAACACAGTCGCCACGACGGCTTCGTTCTGCACAACGGAGACAGAATTTGAACCTGAGTTCGATACGAATATGGTTCCATCTTTGGAAATGACAAGGTCGCTGGGTTGGGATCCCACTGTAATTTGGTGGAAACCTGTACCGTCAAGATTTATGACACTTAAGCTAGAGCCACCCCAATTCGTCACATAGACTCTCGATCGTTCGGGATCAACCACGATACGATTGGGTTTATGCCCAATCTTGGTGACCCACGCCGGTGCTGACTTTCCGATCTCAAAGCATCTGATTTCATCGTTGTTGACATCGGTTGCAACGATCCTTTTCCCCGGAACGGAAGCGACGGCCTGAACCCAAGCGCCTTTTCCAAATTGATAGGAAGTAGCAGCCCAGTTATCCTTATCGGAAGTAGCCCTGATGCTCCGAATTCCCAGATCCCCCGAGGCAATCAAGCTGCTTTCAGAGTCGATTGGTGCCAAGCCACCGGCACATTTTGTTGTTGGAACGAAAGTGTCTGAGTTCTCATCGTGCAAGTTAACGAGAGCCACTCCATGATCGTGATAGCCACCGGTAACGACCAAGCAATGGACTCCATCCAATGCCGTTGTGATGGATAACGGCATATCACCGTGCAACGGAATATGTACGCGTCCAACAGGGCTAATGCGATCTCCGTTAGCCAAGAGACTACTACCGTCTGGACTTTTGATGCCGGGCAAATTCACCTTTGGGCTCATCCATGCACCCGCGCCCAAGGCAATTGTCCCTACAGTGACTCCCACTCCTATCCAAACTCTCTTCATGTCTTTCCTTTCAAAACGTTCGCAATCTCAACTAGAATGAACCCTTTGCTTTCTTGGCCCTAAATATCTTCGTAGGACTGCAGAGGCGGTAAGTAACGTCGTTACCATACACCGCTTCCCCGAATACCGATGCATTTTTATCAGTCGGCAAGTTGTACTCAAGCGTGACATCATTGGAACCGTCTATCGCTTTGGAGGCAACCAGTTCATAGCGTGAAAGTCGAAAATCAAAGTCTTCACGCGTCGCCATCCAAACCGTAATTTTCTTGAGAGGCACCCCGCTCGCCTTCAGTTTGAGTCGACCAATTCCGTTATGCTCGCTAACTTCCCACTTCTCGCTGGGCATGTCGCTTTGACCTGCGATCGCGCGACAGAACGCTCCGAAAGTTTCGATTGCCTCTGCTCCACCACCCAAATTGTGGCCCACATTTGGCACTGTAACCAGCCATTTGGGTTGTCTCAGAGCCGGGTAATAGTAACTTGAAGCATCTGCCGCCCAGTAAGGATCATTTGAACCGGTGATCACTAGAGTTGGAACTTTGATTTGGTTCCGGTAGGTAAATGGATCAACAATCTCTCCCAAGTGCCTACCTCCACCTGTGACAAACTTTTCTTGAAGTCCACGCTTGGTATAGGGCTCGATTTGCTCAGAGAATTTGCCCCAGAGTTCCATTTGGTGCTTCATCTGCTGGCCAAGATTCAGATTATCAATGACCATCGGAGCGATCGCTTTAACCCTACGATCTCCCGAGGCTCCAGTGAACCACGTTGTCCAACCACGCTTACTAGCCCCAGCAATGATAAAGCTGTGGATCGGATTCTCAGTGTTTTGAGTCTCCTTCTCGATCATGTCCATCGTACGCAAAACACTCTTGGTCATAGGAAATAGAAGGGGCCAGCTAGAATCGCCGGTTTCCAAATATTTGTCGAAGGTGTACGCGATGAGATCGTCCTCCGAGAGACCATAGAGCGGTTCATTGGGAATAGAGAATAGAAATGCACTCGGCAGTTGAACAGACCGATTGACCGCCTTCATCAGGATTCGGTCATTCGGGTTGGGACCATTACCTGTAATAAAAATAACTCCAAGACCTTTCTTTAACGGGGTCTTGAAGTCGCTGAAAACGACCTTATGCTTCCAAGGGTGTCCCTGCCAAGTCTGGCTCGTCAGCTCGAATTCTGTTGAATCACCGTTGCGGACAGTGTCGTAATGGAACGAATCATCCGGCTTTGATAAGTAGCTGTAGAATTCTTTTTGGATCGAATTGAGAGAGTTCAGTTTTAGGAAGGCAACTGTTACTGCAAAGGCGAGCATACATGAGAAGAATATCGGGCCAAAGTTAAGGCAAACGTAAAAACTGCCTCTTCATGAAAAGTTAATCGATTGTCCTTGGTCCGGATGGCTGTCTTCGTTGCAGGACCCAAATAGAGATCGGGGCTGTCTCATAAGCAAACTAATGAGACAGCCCCGAACCGCATCCCCTTGTAGCGGAGTTTCTACTTCTTGGCGAAGTTGGCAGTTAGAGTATGAGCAGCATTTACTACGAAGGAGTAGCTTGCACTCGTACTCACCTTGGTTCCGTTCTCGCTCCAATTCAAGAACTTGTATCCCGCCTTGGCAGTCGCTGTTACTGTGGCCTTGGATCCAGCATGGAATGTACCATCGCCTTTGGTGGTGCCTTCATTGCTTGGATTCGCACTCGTCGATACCGGATAGATTTTGACAAAGTTAGCGGTCAAGGCTTTGTTGGAGCTCAGAACAAAGCTGTAAGGGGAGGTCGTACTCGCCGTTACAGTTCCGATTGTCCATTTGGTAAAGGCATAACCTGCATTTGCCGTTGCCGTCACCGTAACCTTGCTGCCTGTTTTGTACGTTCCATCACCAGACGTCGTGCCACCGGCTGTTGGGTTCGCCGTCGTTGTCACCGTGTTTGCCTTCGCAAAGTTTGCTACGAGCTTGACATTTCCCGCTAGAGTGAACGAATAGGTTGCTGACGTGCTGACGTGAGTGGTACCACTTGTCCAGTCCACGAATAAGTAACCGTTGTTCGACTTGGCGACGACCGTCTGAGTCGTTCCATCCGTATATGTGCCGTCTCCCGTCGTCGTGCCAGCTGAAACCGGGCTGGCTGAAGTCGTCAACTTGTCAAGCTTTGCAAAGTTCGCAACCAAGGTGCGATTATTCGTCACCGAGAAGGAGTAGCTTGGTTGAGAGCTGGCTAAGTTGCCACTTTCCGTCCAGCTTAAGAAGCCGTAGTTGGCCTTGGGTGTTGCTACGACGGTGTCGTTTGATCCGCTTGCAAAGGTGCCGCCACCGGTAACCGAGCCGTACGAGGCAGGATTGGCACTGGTCGAGACCGTATAGTTGGTCGGTGCCTGGCCTGAGATGACAACAGTGTACTGCTTGGATACTTGAGCATTGCTCAAATCGCTTGCTTGTATCGTAAAGGTGAAAGTCCCTGAAGTTGTTGGCGTGCCAGACAGAATTCCTGTCGTTTGATCAAAGCTCAGTCCTGGAGGAAGAGATCCACTTGAAACTGATGCAGTGAAGGCGGCTGGACCTGCGATAACGACTGTTCTATCAGCAAAGGCAACTCCTGGATCACCGTTTTGAATGTGATCAATGAGACCCATCTTGGGAGCCACATCAAATCCTGCCATTTGAGTTCCAAAAAAGTCTCCCACAATAACCACCTTGGACATATCGACCGTCACGGTTACCCATTCCCCAGTCGCATTGTCGTAGTGATCGGCGTATGTCACTGTTCCGACTCCATGAATCCCGTCTGCCCCGACGGTGTCACCCATTGCTTCACCGGTTTCGGCATCGTAAGGTCCCACATATTTGTAGAATTCATAACGACGAGTGATCATTTCGTTCCCGTTTGGTAATGGCTCTGGCGCTCCCTGAAGATTTCCATTCTTGCCGCCACCGGCTTGAGCTTGAAAGTCAGTCTGAAGAATCTTCCACTCCATCTCAACTTCAGGCTGCTCGCCATTTGCCCATGGTTGGGGCTTGCCCGGATCGTCACCAACGAGTTGATTGAGGCTAACTTTGTTGGGATTGTGAGATGTGGTCTTGATCTCTTTGACCCAGTTTGCTTTCCCAAACTCTAGTGGAGGAAGCACGGGTGGAGGCGGCGGAACAACTTGGGCCACAACATTTCCTGCCGCTCCATTTGCTGGAGGATTATAGGAAAAGGATGGGGTTGAAATGTAGACGGCTGGTCCGTGGACAAGATTCCCAGAACCGTCGTCAATCAACCAGTTGTACTTTACAGCAGCTGGAGTTCCGATGAAGCCAACTCCAAAATGCTCACCCCCGAAGTTGACGGCAGGATTCGTAAACTGATGTCCCATGGTTGGATTGATGGGACCTGAAGGAATTGCTGTATAGGATGCCCAAGTGCCATCAGAATTCTTTGCACTCTGATAGCGAACAAACACCTTTGGATGAGCCGGGTCCGTAACGTCCTGGTAGATCTTAGGCACGCCATAGTGGTTGTAATCGTACGTGTAAGTTATATCGGTCGTGTGACCGTAGTCGATTTCGATTTCGAAACCGTGCGCCTCTGAACCTGTGTCGTTGACACAATCAAAGTTATTGATGCTGCCGTATGCTTGGCTTGCAGATGCACAAGTTGCAAGTCCAAAAGCCAAAGCACATGTCGCAGTCAGCACAGTTGTGTGCTGGATGAACTGTTTCTTTCTCCCTTTCAGTTGATCGGAGACGTTGATGGTGATTCTCTTCATTCCATTTCCTCGGTGATGTTTCAAGGTGCTGATGGAAAAGAGGTTGGTGCATTGCTAATTAATACAACTTAGAATCGGGAGGGCCAAAATACCCAGGGCAATGAAGGTGACAGGCAGACAGAAGTTGATGGAGTGATTCGATAGTTGATAAACAAGATAAGGTCAAAGTGGCTCCATTCCGTTTCATGAGCAGGCTCAAATTGGTTCCAATACCGTTCTTACTCTGCCTTGCTCAACACCCAAGTTCGATCAACAAGCGTCAGATTGCGGTGCTGGACCCTTGCCCAAAGTTTGTCTAACGGGACATTAAGAACGTGAAATTCAACCTTTGCTCTGACTTCATAAGCGCGGTCATGATACGGTCGTTGTATTGGGGTTCGGTCTTCTAGGAACCACTAACAACCAAGTTGACTGCCCATAAGAAAGGGCAAGCAAAATTGATCCGACAAGCATCCACTTCATGGTTGCTTTCTTGCGACATTTCACCGTCGACATGACTGTTTGTGCCTCGACTACAACAAATTGTTCAACTCAATCATCGCTTTAGTGCAGAATCTCAGCCGATGTTTTCGCATTTTGCTTTATTGGCAACCGCCGTTTTGACTCTAGGAAGCCCTAAGGGCCCCAAACAGGTCTCGCCCAAGCACAAACAAGAAGTCGCTTTCGCGCGTGTCAACCCAGCTAAGATGATGACGGACGACGTCAATTGGCTTGAGGCCGCTCGAGAGGTTCAAGCATCGCAAGGCAGGATTGAACATCAACTACGGCGTTTGAGCGAAGATGAACTAAACAAGTATGTCGTTCGCCATGGCAGCCCCAAGGGATTAAAAGTCGCGTTGACTTTCGACGATGGTCCCCACCCCGACTTCACTCCCAGGATCGTCGAGATTTTGAAAGCGGCTCAAATCCCTGCAACGTTCTTCATGATCGGCCACATGGCGGAGACCTACCCTCAGATGGTGCGACTCGTGAGCAGTGCTGGATTCGAAATTGCGAACCACACATACAGTCACGTTACGTTAACGAAAATCACCAATAAGCAGGCCGAAACGGAATATCGGGCGTGTACCGATATGTTAAGTCGACTTACTGGTAAGCCAGTTCGATATTGCCGACCACCAGGAGGAGATTTCGACCTCAACGTATTGGAAGCCGCCTATAGTCAGGGCCTTAAGACCGTTCTTTGGACAGATGATCCAGGAGACTACGACAATCCGGGCGACCAAGTCCTACTTGAAACGGAATCGTCCAAACTCTCATCAGGCGGAATCATCCTCCTTCACGATGGATCTAAAGACACGCTGGACACTCTGGCTAAGTTCATCGAACTCTGTAAGAAGCGTGGCTATCGATTTGTGACTCTAGACGAGTTGACCAAGAACTAGGACGGAACAATGGACGCGAAAGAAACTGCCTTAAAGGGGCTTGAATCTGCAGTGCGGATATTCTCCAAAGACCTTGCCGCGATGCCTGAATCAGCATTTACGCAGAATTTTGGTGGGAAGTCACGAACCGTTGCAGACATCGTATCTGAAGTCAACTTGGTTAACGACCACGTCGGTCTAACCCTACGAGGCGAACCACTTTTTGATTGGCCCGAAGGATGGATCATCGCTCCAGACAACCTAAGATCCAAGGCAGCGGTCATAGAGAGCTTTGAATCATCCTCTCAGAAAATCTTGGACACGATCCGCAAAATTACCCAAGAGGATATGGCCCGCAAGGTGACTACTGAATATGGAGATACAGATGCATTCGAGAGGTGCCGCTTTATGACGCTCCACCTTTGGTATCACAGTGGCCAATTGAACTACATCCAGACGATGCTGGGTGATGACAACTGGAATTGGTAATTCCCGCTCTCTTACGGACATTGCTTTCCCGTATGCACTGTTTACTGGCTTTCCGTAGGCACGTTAGTAAACAGTCAGGAACCTCGTCCCAGCTTCTACGCCTACTATGGCCAATTAAGAGCCTGTCCAG
>Ga0164297_10001583_pt1 | contig 23854 bp, 24 predicted proteins | sample GEODES058metaG_FD_113539 | JGI IMG/M metagenome (GOLD analysis project Ga0164297, IMG submission 113539) | Dystrophic lake water microbial communities from Trout Bog Lake, Wisconsin, USA - GEODES058 metaG | ecosystem: Environmental > Aquatic > Freshwater > Lake | place: USA: Trout Bog Lake... | reverse complement strand
TTCGATTTGTGGAGATTGGAATATCTGCACAATCGGTATGATTTGTTGCGCTTTCTTCAGAACCCGTTCAGAGGCATTTACAACAATACCAGCATGTGCTTGTGCCCAAACATGTAGATCGTCTGATGAGTTACCAACATAATCAAAACCTTTTGCGCCGAAGGTACGCACTAATTCGGCAGCTTTATGAGCTCCCGCTAAATTCACTAGGCCATCACTGGCAATTACTTCATCAAAAATCCCCAGATGTTGCGCTACTAATTGCACATTCAAAGAATCAGATGCGCTACATAAGACCAAGTATCTTCCATGGTCGCGTTGCTGTTTTAACCAAACCAAGAGTTCTTGGTGATATGGCAGCGTTTGAACTGAAATGGTAGTGAAGCGAGTTAGCATCCTTTTGAGATGGGCTTTACCTCGGAACAACCAATATGGTAGCAAAAAAAGGAAGTATAACTTTTCACGAACAAGAAGAAGGAGTGATTCATACAATAAATCCGTTGGAATGATGGTGCCATCTAAATCGACAATCAGTGGTTTATCTTTGGATGTAACTAACAACGGATGATCTCCTGTCATGATGGATCATTATCTTATGTTTAGTGCGGCGCCAACGTTAAATCGTACTTCTTTAAAAAATCACATTGGCAATACGGTATCTTGACTGTAGACGCATAGTACTGATTGGCTATTTTAGAGAGTACTCCTTTTTTATACGCTTCGTAGTTAAAACTCTCCCCATCGACATACCAATAATTGACGCCTTGGTATTCGAATCTATTGAATTTGACTGCGGCAAAGTAGTCTTCATAATCTGAACTTAGCATCGGATCATTATCGAAAATGCGGATATTTTTACCTTGCATTTCTTTGAAATTAAAATTCAAATCGTCATGTCTAGCGTATTTAGAGCCCATACCAAAGACAGGGATGCGTTTTCCTAAATAATACTCAAAATAGCCAGCCGTTGAGTAGCCCAAGGTCATGATCTGATCATTTTTTCCAATATTTTGGTTGACGATCTGTGCGATCTCTTTGGAATAAAAGAACATTGAGATTTTATGATAAAAAGGATACTTTTCCCAAGTGTGCATTGGCATGGATAAAAGAACCGTAATCAGTGCAGCATGAACGATTGAAAAAGGTAATATCCACTTGAATAGGGTAGCCAATTTTTTGCTATCAAAGACAAGCGCGCACAAGAGTATGACTGCAGGTATCAACGCAGGTAGCCAATGAATGCCGATCACTTGCTTGATTGAGAGTAATAAGTACAACGCAAAAGGTACACCTGCAATGATGCAGATTGCTCGATATTTTTTGAGTTCACTTTGACTTTTCCATAAATAGATGAGCAAGAGTGGTGTAAAAATATAAAGCAAAGAGAAGATGTATTTCGATGTCCCCTCCAAGGGGCTCACGAAGTTGCCGGCTCTGAGTTGGGTATTAAAGAGGATGTTCTGGGCACAATTGAATATATTCCATATGATATTCAAGGCAACAAAAGGGGTAAAAGAACCGAATAAAAAGAAGCCCGCCCGCCAGCGTTTATCTCTTAACAACAAGACCGCATAGGGCAGGATTAGCAATACAGCTAAATATTTTGATAAAAATGCGCAACCTAAAAAAACTCCCGACAACATCAAAAAACCGTCTTTTGATGCGCTTTGTTGTTCATGGGAAAATTGCGCTTTTAAAAAGTAAAAAATAGATAAAGAGCAAAATAGATTTAAAGGTATGTCATTTGTTATGAGTACGCTTAATAAAGATATGGGCAATAAGAGATAGATCGTCGACATGACATAAGCTTTATCTCTATTCTGCGGACTCCATAACCCTACTTGCGAAATGATCCCTAAAGCAAGGAGATGATTTAACACCGTTGCAGGAAAACGAATGACCCATAAGCTTTTATCTAATTGAGAAAGCAACCATATCAGCCAACCGATCATGGGTGGGTGGTCATAAAACCCCCATTGAATTTTTTGTCCCCAGACATAAAACAAAGCTTCATCACCACTAAGGGGAATGACGATCGATAAATAGATTTTAAAAAATAATGTGCCGACAAATGTACATATGAAAATCCGTTGATTCTTATTTATATTTTCGTACATGTCGTATTTTTTTATCTGCAAGATTAAATTATATCTTTAATATCAGTACCTTGAAGGAATATAGTCCTCTTCAAGCGCACCTACTTCTCATTACATGCTTCATTCCAAAAGCAAGGGCGCACATACAATTGCTTCAGGATTTGTGTCACGTGAAATATACTCAATGCGTTCCACATCAATATCGAGAAAATTTGATATCTAAAATCTTGGATTCAAACCCGTATGTTGTTGAGATGATCGACCTGCACGACAATTGGCTGAACCCCTTTTGCTTCCTCACGGCTCATTTGCTCAAGAGAAAGAATAATGACCTCGTCACCAGGTTGAAAAAGCCGTGCAGGACAACCGTTTAAACAGACCACACCGCTGTTTGGCTCACCAGGTATTGCATAGGTTTCCCAATGAACCGCATTTGCCATATTATTGATGTGTACCAACTGATAGGGCATGATGCCGACAGCCTCCATTAAAACAGGGTCAAGGGTAACACTCCCTTCATAATCCAACCGGGCCTGCGTCACTTTGACGCGATGGAGCTTGCCGGTACACATGGTAATGGTCTTCATCTTTGCTATCCTTGCTTTACATAATATTTCCACCATTTTATATGCTTAACACCTTACGAAAGGTTCTATTTCAGTGAAACTAATTAAGTATGATCTAAAAAAAATCGAAGGCTATTGCGATATATTTAAAAAAACACCGCAAGAACTTGCTCAGTTCGTGAACAACATCTCTTATGCAGGAGATCCAGGCAATATTTTGATGGGTATGTTTTATGTTTTTTCAAGCTTAAATCAAAATGATTTTGCGCAAGAAATGCAGGTCAAGGCATTTCAGTACCGCAAGCTCTATCGGTTAACGGATCCAACAACAGTTGCGATTAAATTATTAGTCCTATCTGGGCCCGGAGGTATGGAGAATAATGCGCCGATCGACTTTATTGTCCAAAACAAAAACATTCGCTTGGATGTTCTTTTCATCACACTCGATAATGATTCTTTTACGGAAATTCCGGATCATGATGTAGCCTTTATTGCCATTGGCGAATCAACCGCGCATTTACCAATTCTTGAAAAAATCAGTCAGTTGCTGACCCATTGGCCAAAACCCTATATCAACCCGATTGATCGCTTATATTTATGCCGACGCGATCGTTTACCCAAATTACTGATCAATCATCCGAATATATTGATACCCCCGTGCTTACGGATATCCCGCGAGGGACTTGAAAACATGGCAATCGATCAGCCATTGACCATTCGCCCCATCGATACACATGGTGGTCTCGGTTTAGAAAAAATTGGCTCGCGTGAGGAATTAAACTTGTATCTAAGTCAATGCCAGGAGACACAGGCTTTTTATGTCTCTCATTATGTTGACTATCAAAGCAAAGATGGCAAGTTTCGAAAATATCGCATTGCTTTGATTGATAAAAAACCTTACATCTGTCACTTGGCAATCAGCGATGATTGGATTGTCAAATATTTAGCTGCTGGTATGCATGAAGACTCGACTAAGCGCGCTGAAGAACAATGGGTCATGGAACATTTTGCAGAAGATTTTGCAGTACTGCATCATGATGCTCTGTTCACTATTGCAGACGTGCTTGACTTAGAATACATCATCATTGACTGCGCACAAACTGCCGATGGAAAATTGCTTCTCTTTGAAGCCGATGGTGGGGCGTGGATCCACGCAACAGACCCACCTGATATTTTTCCCTATAAAGCCGCAATCATGCAAAAAGCCTTTGACGCCTTTGAACAATTACTGATTAAAAAGATCAATCACTCTAAGGGGTTTACAGAAAGAACTCCTTGAAACCACTTTCGTTTTGGCGATTTAGTAGTAACTCAGCGGTTGGGTTTTGCCCCAGAATATTTTGTAAGAATAAATGGTGTAACCAATAATTGTTGGTAAAACAATGATCGCCCCCCAAAAGATAACCCATAGCGATTCGGTGGCTGAGGCCGCCTCCCAAATCGTCATCTTACCAACCACAATATACGGAAACAAGCTGTAAGCAATTCCTAAAAAAGCAAGTACAAAAATACTGACGCTTAAACTAAAAGGAAGCCAAACATAAGCATTTTGACCTTTTTTCATTTTGCTTAAGTTCAGGTCAATTAATATAAAACTGGTTAAAGTTAAGAAAGGAAAAGGCAAGAGAAAAAATAGATTGGGATAGGAAAACCACTTTGTTGCAATATCCGCACTAAAAAATGGGGTTGCTACGGAAATCATTCCCACCCCTAGCGCAGTGAAGAGCATACTTTTTCTTGCCCAGTTCACTGCTTTTTGTTGTAAGTCACCAGTGGTTTTCATGATCAACCAACTTGCCCCTAACAAAGCATATCCCGCAGGTAAACACAGACCAACCAACAGGGCAAAAAACCAGCCTAAATAGCCCGAATCAAAGCCAATCACCTCCCGACCAACCATGACACCCTGTGATACTGCAGCTAGAAAACTACCAAAAAAGAATAGAAAATTCCAGAGCGATTTTTGACTCAGATGTGCTTTTGCCCGAAAATCAAATGACACTCCCCGTAATATTAAGCCAGCAAGCATTAGTCCTACAGGCAGGTATAGCTCTGTCAGTATTACACCATGCGCCATCGGAAAGGCGATGAGTAAAACCCCAACACCAAGCACGAGCCAAGTCTCATTCGCATCCCAGAAAGGTCCGATGGAAGACACCATGATGTCTTTTTCATCATCTGTCGCTTGACTCAGTAAAATCCCAACGCCTAAGTCATAACCATCTAGAACGACATATGCAACCATGGCAATACCCATAGCCGCCAAAAAAAAGAGTGGTAGCCAACCAGATGGCTCAAGTAGATTCGGTATCATATGTTCTTATGCCCCAATGAGTTGATTTCCTATATTTGGACTTTGTTCATTCAGTATCTTGATTGGTGTTGTTTGTCTTGCCAAATAAAAGACCACCCAAATATAAGAAATAATCAAGCCAATATACAGCGCGAGATACATGAGTAACGTTCCAAGAATCATGTTCGCTGGTACAGTCGTGACTGCATCAACTGTTTTTAATACTCCTGTTACTAAATAGGGTTGTCTGCCCATTTCTGTGACATACCAACCTGAGATCACACCAATCCAACCAGAAAAAGTCATCACACTCAATAGCTTTAAAAACCATTTTGGTAAATTTTTATTTTTTCTGATCACCCAAAATCCAATCATCGCTGTTGCTAACATGAGTAAGCCAACGCCAACCATTAAACGAAATGCAAAAAATAAGGGGCGAACAGGAGGTGTGGTGTCAGGGAATTCTTCTAGCCCCTTCACCTCACCAGCGAGCGAGTGCGTTAAGTATAATGAGGCTAATTTTGGGATAGCAATTTCAAAACGATTTTCTTTTAAATTTTCATCCGGTATTGCAAATAGTACTGCGGGTGCACCCTTGGTCGTTTTCCAAATCCCTTCCATTGCAGCGACTTTTGCTGGCTGATATTCAAGGGTATTTAAGCCATGAAGATCACCAAGTAATATCTGTAGTGGCGCTAAGACTACCGCAACCGTCATTGCTAATTGTATTAATGCTTTACTGCCAATCTGATTAATTCCTTTTAAATAGCGGTATGAGGAGATGCCAGCGATAATAAATGTGACGGTTAAAAATGAAGCGGTCATCATATGAAAAAACCGATATGGCATCGATGGGTTAAAAATGATTTCTAGCCAATTGGTGGCATGCGCTTGACCATTGATCATGACAAAGCCCTGAGGGGTTTGCATCCAAGAGTCAAGGGCAATAATCCAAAATGCCGATAAAGAAGTACCAAAGGCGACCAAAAAAGTTGCTATGGTATGTGCCCGTTGCGACACCCTATTTGCACCAAACAGCATAATCCCCAAAAAGGTTGCCTCGAGGAAAAATGCAGTGAGAACCTCATATCCAAGCAAAGGTCCTGCGATATTGCCAACCGTTTGCATATACCCTGGCCAATTTGTACCAAATTGAAAACTCATGGTGATGCCACTCACCACCCCTAGTGCAAAGGTTAGCGCAAAGATCTTTACCCAAAATTGATAAGCCTCCCGCCACTGTGAATCGCCAGTTCGATTGAACTTTACTTTAAAGTAAAAAAGTACCCAGCCGAGTGCAATTGAAATAGTTGGAAATAGGATATGAAATGTCATATTCGTGGCAAATTGAATTCTGCTCAGAATAAATGCATCGTGCATGTTGGTTACCCTTCATTCATGTAAAAGTGCCATAACGACTTTCGCTGGTGAGGTCTCAGCGGATTTAAATCCATGGTTTCTTAAGTCCATATTTCAATCTTATTCCTACATTTAAAAAAATGCTTGAAATCACGCATTTCGTAAGCGTTCACTACATTTACTCTTTGATAATTGCCCTCTTTTCACTTCCTGCAAAATCGCTCATAGAGCAATTCAATCATGGCCAAGGCGTCTAAACTTCCAAGGGCGTAATATATTTGTTTCCCCTGTCGGCGTGTTTTTACCAACTTTTCTTTGCGCAAAACAGTTAATTGTTGTGAAAGTGTTGGTTGTAATATTTCTAGCTCATTTTCTAAATCACTCACACAACATTCACCCTGACTGATATGGCAAAGGATCATCATACGGTCTTGATTCGAAAGGACTTTCATCAAGGCACATGCCTTATCGGCAGAGGTACGCATTTTTTTTAAATTTAATTTTTTCATGACTCTACATTAAATTCATTGGTATCTTTAAATACTGGACACCATTACTTTCTGCTTTTGGCAACTTCCCAGCGCATATATTGACTTGTATTGCCGGCAGAATTAAAACAGGCATTTCTAGGGTTTTATCCCTAGCTGTTCGCATTTCTACAAACGCTGCTTCGGATATCCCATCGTGAATATGGATATTTTTTGACCGTTCTTGTCCCACCGTGGTCATACCATTTTCTTTTCGACCATTTGGTGGATAGTCATGACATAAATACAATTTTGTCGTCTCCGGAAATTGCAAAATATGTTGCACCGACTGGTATAGGGTCTTGGCATCTCCCGCAGGAAAATCACAGCGCGCTGTCCCGACATCAGGCATGAATAGGGTATCGCCAACAAAGATACAATCTTCCATTACATAAGCCATGCAAGCTGGGGTGTGCCCTGGTACCTCTAAACAGGTGATGTGTAAATGACCACATCTTATTTTTTCCTGATCTTTTAAAAGAACATCAAATTGCGATCCGTCTGGCACAAAATCATTGCCGAGATGAAAGGTATTTTTAAAAAATTTTTGTATTTGTTTGATATGGGCACTGATCGCTGTTTTTCCTCCTAGCTTTTCTTGAATATAATGCGCTCCTGTTAAATGATCTGCATGTGCATGGGTTTCAAGAAGCCACTCCAGATGCAAATTTTTCGCTTCAATATAGGCAATGATTTGGTCCGCAGAATCGGTTCTCGTTCTGCCGGATTTTGGATCATAGTTCAAGACCGGATCAATCAAAACACAAGCATGGCTTGATGGGTCTGATATCAGATGACTAAATGTCGACGTTTCAGGATCAAAAAAACTCTGTATATGGGGATTCATAGCACCTTGGTAGCATTCATTATATTTAATTATATATTATTTTATTGTATTATGTTAAGCATGGAACTACAAAATCTCATTACCCCTGGACTCGGAATCGTCATTGGCATCCTGATGGGACTCACCGGTGCAGGCGGAGGCATTGTGTCGGTTCCCTTGCTGATTTTTGTCTTACATCTCACTATTGCTCAAGCGGGTCCAATCGCTTTGATGGCAATTGCTAGCGCTTCAAGTGTGGGAGCGGTTCTGGCTCATCGGATGAAAACCCTACGTTATAAAGCAGCGACTTTAATGGCTATCTGTGGTTTGGTGACAGCTCCACTTGGTTTGTTCTTGGCGTTCAGAGTTCCCAATAAACCTTTAACCATTCTATTTTCAATCATTCTGATCCTGGTTTCGCTGCGCTCTTTTTTACAAGCCCGACAGGAATTATTAGGACTCTCACCAATTCAGATACGTCATCCTCCCTGTGCTTTAGATCCAGTTACTGGAAAATTCAAATGGACTGCGGCTTGTTTATGGGTGATGATTGTTATCGGTTCGATCGCTGGATTTTTATCGGGCTTACTTGGTGTTGGAGGGGGATTCGTGATCGTTCCCGCCCTTAAAAAATTTACAAATTTAACGCAAACTTCTATTATCAGTACGTCCCTCGGTGTGATGGCTCTCATCTCTCTTGGGAGTATTGGAATGTCCGCAGTTGCAGGTACATTACTGTGGAAAACTGGACTGTTATTTTCGGGAGGTGCTGTACTTGGATTACTTTTAGGTAGACGATTTCATCACTATTTAAATCCCAGCAGAAGTCACCAAGCCTTTGCAATTCTGACATTTTTGATTGCAGCGTATTTGCTCATCCATTCTTTTTAACAACATTCAGGAGATACAACCATCATGCAGATTCAATGGGAAGTTTTTACCCCGATCCATTCTTTCTTTGGCGGCACACTGATTGGACTTGCAACGGTACTCCTACTCTTTTTCAAAGGTCGGATCGCTGGTATTAGTGGCATATTAGGTGCACTAATGCAATCGCATCATACGCCAGCAGACCATTATCAATGGCGTGCTTTTTTTATCATGGGATTACTTCTTTCGAGCTTCATTTACTCTATATTCGCAGTTCTACCAAGGTTTACCATCCAGGCAAATTGGCTGATGTTGATTCTTGCCGGATTACTCGTTGGCTTTGGGACCCGCATGGGCTCAGGATGTACCAGTGGGCACGGCATCTGCGGTCTAAGTAGGTTATCAACCCGATCATTTGTGGCAACCCTTATTTTTATGAGCGCAGGTGTCATTGCCTGTTTCATATTTCTTCACCTGATAGGAATTTAATCAATGAAAAATCTCATCTCTTTGATTTCAGGCTTAACCTTTGGCATTGGATTAATTCTTTCTGGCATGACCGATCCTGCTAAAGTCATCGGCTTTCTAGACCTCTTTGGAAAATGGGATCCCAGTTTGATGCTTGTGATGCTGGGCGCGATTGCCGTTGCTTTTTTTGGATTTCGATGGATTGAAGTGAAAAAAGTAACCTTTTTTAATGAGCCTCTGCATCTTCCCGGTAAAAGTCACATCAATCCAGAACTGATCATTGGCAGCTTTATCTTTGGCGTCGGCTGGGCTTTAGCTGGATTTTGTCCAGGACCAGCGCTGGTCGCTCTAGGTTATGGAAGTAATCAGGTATTGATATTTGTCATTGCCATGTTGTTGGGTATATTTTTACATGATCAAGTTTACAAAAAGTTGTTTGATCGTCACGATCAACATTGATATTGATGCGCACTATAGCCTGTTTCATCTACTAGTTATTTTTAAATGGAGAATGTTCACATGCACGATGCGGAAATATTTTGGAATGAACGATTTGATACTGCTGAATTTATTTTTGGTAAGGAACCAAATCACTATCTTATAGGTGCCAGTAAAAAATTTCTTACAAATAAAAGTCAGGTCCTCTGCGTTGCGGATGGCGAGGGTCGAAATAGTGTTTGGCTTGCGAAGCAATCGCATCAGGTTGATGCTTTTGATGTTTCTTCAATAGCCCTAGGAAAGGCTCGGCAATTTGCGGAAGATCAACATGTCAACGTGCAGTACATTCATGCGGACTGTGATTCTTTTTGCTGGTCAGTTGCTCATTATGATGCGGTCGTTGCCATATTTATACAGTTTGCTGACCCAGAATTAAGGCAACGTCTTTTTAAGCAGATGATCAATTGCCTTAAACCAGGCGGAATACTGATCTTGCAAGGTTATACAGGAAAACAGATCGAACATAAAACAGGTGGACCAACCGATCCCGCCAATTTATACTCCGCACCGCTCATGCACGAATTACTTGATGGAATGGAAATTTTGGATATACAGTCGTATGAACAGATTCTTGATGAAGGACCAAGACATCGGGGGATATCCGCATTGATCGGCGTAGTTGCAAAAAAATGAATGCTTTAACTGACATCATGTGTCGCAAGTTCATTTGATCACCTATTTCTATTTTTTACTTTAGGTATCGCTATAAAGTTTGGATTTGTAGTCATTTTTTCGTCAGTAATGCGTGTACGAATATGTTGTGTTAAAAATTCAACAAACAACTTCGTTCGCTTTGGAATAAATTTACGACTCGGGTGTGCCACATATAAATTCGTGCGACCAGTGATCCAAGGCGCCAAGATTCTGATCAACCGCCCAGCATTCAATTCCACTCTGACTAAATCGATCGATGCTGATGTAATACCCACATGGTCGATAGCCGCTGTTATTAAGGTATCTGAGTTGTTTGACCACATTACTGGCTCAATGTGTAAGTCTTTTTTGGTGTCTTCATCTTCGGCATTAAAAAGAGACCAGATTCTCGGATTCCGACCATTGACCCTTAATCCCAAAAGACAATGCATGATTAAATCTTCAGGGGCCAGAGGCAATCCCCGTGATTCTAGATAGTGCGGTGATGCGACTAAGATATTTTCGGAAGAAAGAATTTTTCGCGCCGCAACATTTCCGTTATAGCCCTCATCTTTTGGCATCAATGTCAGATCAAATTCATCTAAATGGTCTGTAATCACAGAACGCACCTCGATGTCTAACAAAATGTTTGGATATAAGGTTCTAAATTTTGCAATAAATGGGGTTAGCGCATGGTTTGCTAGAACGGGTGTTGTCATGATTTTTAATACGCCACTGGTGTCCTCATTCTGCAATTGGGTAATGGCTTCTGTTTCCTCTAACTCCTGCAAAATAAAACGTAACCTTTCCAAGTAAACTCTTCCAGCCGTAGTTAGTGCCAATTTTCGTGTTGTGCGATTTAAGAGACGTGTTCCCAAGTGCCCCTCTAAGTCCGCAATCAACTTGGTTACTCCGGAGGGGGACATATCCAAAGCGCGAGAAGCTCCTGCAAAACTGCCCTCATCGACTACCTTGACAAAGGCTTTCATTGATTCTAGACGGTCCATCGTTTCTTTCTTATTTGGAAGTAATGTATTGCCATGTGACTAGTGTTTTTACTTAAGTATTTACCCTATATTACATTCATCGGCTAGATCTTTCCGATTTACTCGAAATAGTCCTTTGGGCACCTGCTACAAAGAAATATTTGAAACTTTAAAAGGAATTTGAACCATGAAAAAAATCATCACCTCTCTGACAATTACCGGATTGACTGTTCTTGCTTTTGGTAACGTGAGTGCGCAAGAGAAAAAACCTGAGGCTATGACTAGAGAACAAGTGAGAGCTGAACTTATCGAAGCGCAACGAACTGGCGACATCGTGGTGCCTTGGACAGGAAACAAAAAGTTAAATGAACTGTATCCTAATCAGTATCCAAAGGTGACTTCTACTGAAAAAGCAACCGGCAAGTAAATAAGTAAAGGCTCTTTTGAAGGGCTCGGTCTATTTGTATACGTCATTGCACAGCGATGACGTATATGTTGGACTGTTGCGATCTCGGTGAAGCCTTTGAAAATCACTTCAACTCGATTAAAAAAATAGACGCTAACTCTTTAGGGTTGCCCTCCACACTTGATACGCTCAATAACGAGGCTTTAATTGAGTGTAAGTATTCTATTTTGATCAAACTCCTGTATTTTCTAAATAGGTACTTGACCAATGCCTTCAATAAATTTAATCTTACTTAAATACTTTTACCTTTTCCATTAAAAGACATGCTTCTCAATACACCCATATGTGATTTTGACTGGCAAGCGCCAGATTTCTGCTTAAAGGATCCAGACGGCAATCCCCATACCATGTCCGCATATCTTGGCAAAAAGGGCTTACTGATTATGTTCATTTGCAACCACTGCCCCTATGTTCAAGCGATTGCTTCGCGCTTAGCGCAAGATACGCAGACATTAATAGCCGAAGGAATCAACGTTCTGGCGGTCATGTCCAACGACTATCACTATATTTCTGAAGATTCTCCTGCGAATATGAAAAGATTCGCGGCAGAGCATCAGTTTACTTTTCCATATTTGGTTGATGAAAATCAAGAAGTAGGAAGAAGCTACCAGGCAGTATGCACCCCTGATTTTTTTGGCCTTAACAATCTGGGTGAACTCCAGTACCGGGGTCGTCTTGACGACTCTCGATTACAAGGTAGTTCACATCGGGTTCCAGAACTTGTCAATGCCATGCGCCAAATTGCCCTAACAGGTAAAGGACCTCTAGAGCAAGTGGCGAGTATGGGGTGTTCAATTAAATGGCGTTAAGGATTTAAAGACGATCAACGCCCATCAACCGATAAAATCACGTTTACCAATTGCAATGCCGTTGTGGCGCAAAATGTTGTAAGCCGTAGTGATATGAAAATAAAAGTTGGGTAATATCCAAGTGATTAAATATTGATCGCCAATAAATTCAAAATGATGGTCTCGTATCGAAAATTGAATTGCTTTACTTGCCGAAGCGTCGACTGCTTCCTTGCTTAACGTATCCAGAAAATGAATCGTAGTGGCAATTCTTGCATGCAGATCTGCAATGGAGGATTCTGTATCGTCCATTTTAGGCGGTTCAACTCCTGCAAGTCTTGCCATGCCATTCTTCGCTTGATCACAAGCAACTTGCACTTGTTTGGTTAAATCAAACATATCAATATAAATTCGTGAACCTAACAGAACCTTTTCTGGTACTTTTTTATCTGTTATGAAAGCTTCTGCAACCTTCAGGAGCTCTGATAAATTCGTGAGCATTTTTTTGAACTGAGGAATAGATGCGTGATACATTGAGATGGTCATAAGATTTCCGTAAAGGTAGTGATGAATCGAAATTCATTCTATACCTTTTCCCGATGAACCTTCTTCTGTTCGCTAAAGATTCATCAAATCGTCATGAAGTGATAGAAAATCTCTGCTGAACAATGCTTCGTCAGAATGTCGTTGCATCTTTAACTTACTGTAATGATGGTTTGCCTTTTAAGACAAACTAAAAAACATAAAGAGAACAAATCATGAATGAATAAAAATAATCAATAGAAAATTGACTAGGCCTAATTGATCTATATTCTGATATTTAAATGAGGTATTTGTGAATCAATTTCTTTAGGATGATGTTTGATATTGGATCTTTTGTCGAAAATATCTTACTTCCATGAGAAATCAAGCAGATTAATCTATAGGATCATCATCTATCTGAAATAAAAATCAACAATAAGGAGATACCCTTGCCCCCTCATTGCTGATTTCAGAAAAACCAAACACACTTGCCTAAAAAATATATATGCTGCAAACCTAACAATTACCCCATTGATTGAAAAACTCTAGGGGTCAATTTTGCAATCATTTTTCACCACCAACTTAACCTCGTTGGTGGTGAACCCAATGATATTTTTAGCTCGCCAGTAACTCTTTCAAATTGTTATCAATGAACTTTGTATCTTCATCATGTGCACCGCCACCTGCAAAGTGCCCCCATACTCCAGGGATTGGTCTGAGCTCAGCGTTGGGCATATGACTTACTTCAACTGCATTATCTACAACTGGAAAATATAAATCCCGCTCGCCAGGCATCACAAATGCTTTTGCTTTAATTGCCCCCAGTGCTTTTTTGAAATCTCCTTTGAATACTGGATTTGCACTGATGTCGCCATTCTGCCATGACCATAACATCGCTAATAGATTATTGGCGTCTTTCACTAAGAAGAATCCTTCCCAAAATGCGACTAAAAAGTCTTCTAATGAAGTGTAACCAAGCTTACGCCATTCTTCTTGCATATAAAACGCTTGCGACATTCCCCAACCGGCATAAACTCGACCTACGCCACGTAAGCCTTTATGAGGAGGCACATCATACCAACCTTGGTTCCATGCAATGTCATTCGTAAGAGCTGCTTTAACGCCTTCCAGAAAAACGAAATTATGGGGAGCCGTTTTTGCTGAACCACAAAATGGCGCAATCCGTTCAACCATCTCTGGATACAAACAGCCCCATTGATTTGTTTGTTGTGCGCCCATGGACCATCCTACAACCAACTTGATTTTACTAATTCCAAACTTCTCTGTAACTAACCGATGCTGGTTGGTAACATTGTCAAACAAGGTAATATTGGGAAAGCGTGACTTGTTATATGGCTCAGGAGTATTGCTCGGTGAGGAAGAAAGTCCATTACCAAACATGTTCGGAACAATAATGAAATACTTATCAGGATCAAGCGCCATACCCTGACCGATCAACCACTCATTATCATAGTGCTGACCAGAGTACCAAGTTGGATAAACAATGACATTGCTTTTATCGGCGTTAAGCTTGCCATATGTTTTATATGCTAGCTTGGCATCACGCAACGTAGCACCACCTTGTAACAAAACATTTCCTAAATTAAATACTTCGTAATCCATGATTGCTCCTCTCATTTAAAAGTAAATTAAGCTTTTTGTAAATCTGATTTCAAAACAGAATTGAGAATCAAATAAGAAATTCCTGCCACAATAAACGCAGACAAAGCCGTTGAATACTGTGGTGAATTATTTTCAACTAAATACGCTACTACCGAGCCAATAATCCAAGCGATAAAGGGAGCTAGTCTCCAGTCCGAATCAATCTGGGCATTTGGTCGTAAGAAGAATAAATCAACAATCACAATTGCGCCAATTGGTGGCACCAAGATACCTAACAATGACAACCAAGGGATAAAGAGGGCCCAAACGTTGGCAGCTGCAATAATAATTCCAACGATCGCAAGTAGCACCGCAAAAATACGCATCTTGCTTTTAGCAATGCGTGACCATCCAACTGATGCGTTATACAAGCAATGCGCGCAGACTGAACCCAAATTCGCAAATAAAAATATGATCGCAATCGCTGACAAAAGCGGACTTTTGACATTAATTAGATATCCAAACATATTATCTAAGCCAAATGGTTGTGGATTAGGGGATGCAACAGCAGCAGTCAAAACACCGCCAGCAATCATCGCAGCTAAGTTTGCAAAAGGAAAGGCAGAAAAAGTGGCAACTAAGGAAGATTTTTCATCTTTTGCCCAGCGGTTAAAGTCAGCTGCAACCGTTCCAGCATCGATGAATAGCGTCAATACAATCGTAATGCCGATTCCAAAGGCCATCTGTGCATCAGGTTTAACACCTTCATAAGAAAATACTTTATCCCATCCTACTGCACTAGCAGAATCAAATGCAACCCATATTGCTAAAATCACAAACAACGGTACTGAAATCATTCCGATCCAATGCAAGCCTCGAATCCCAATGAAGGTAATTCCCAAATAGATCAAGCCAGCTAAGATCGTTACACTTAGATAGTCCACATTAAATGCAGTATGAATGAGATTGCCTGTAATACCAGTTTGAACGGCGTACCAACCCAACAACAAAGTGGATAACAAGCCTGATGAGAATATATATCCTTTGCGACCGAAAACAGCGCTTGCCAGCAAGGCAAAATTCAGACCACGCTTGGTGCCAAGCATTCCTAAGGCGCCAACATAGCCAAACATCAAGAGGTTACCAATTATCATCGCCCACAAAGCTTTCGAGAAGCCCATTCCAGCGACCATAATAGAGCCTGTCATTGCGCCGGTAATAATCATCGGAAAACCAAGCCAAACCATGGCGACTGAGAACATACTTCTTCTATTTGCGATGGGTACAGGGGAATGCTCGAATTCGTCTGAAGATACTTCAGACCCATTATTTTCAGTATATGACATGTAATTCTCCTTTGTTGTTCTAAATAGTATATTTAATATGAAAATCAAATTTTTATTTTATTTTTAATTACATGTTTACTCCTTTATCCAAAGTTTGATCGTAATTTTTTCATCACATCGATAAGACTCATTTCTAAATGTTTTACATCGCAAGCTTGGACGTTACTCTTACTAAAGATCTTTTCACTTTGCTCTTGGTTTGATTTACCAATTTGAAAACAGATGATTTTGGTGTTTTCATTTTTTAATGACTCTACTGCAACTCTGGCATCTTCACAAAGATAATCAGAGTCTACAATATCCACGTCCGAAGGCTCCCCATCCGTCAAAATAATTAATACATTTTGGTGCACTGTTTGTTGCGTAACGGTGCCCATATGTCTGATTGCAGCACCAAGACGAGTTGAATACTTAGCATGTATATTTTTAATGTTTTTTTCTATTCCCTCATCCCACGCCTGATCAAACTGTTTATGAGCTTTAATATTGACGCTTTGATGTGTATTGGAATTGAAACTAAAGACGCTAAACGGAATTTTCTCTTGATTGAACAAGGTACTTAAACGGATGATAGCGGATTTTTCAAAGTCCAATACGGAAGAGTAGGTGCCTGGCAATCGATCGTTGGCTGATTCGGAGGCATCTAAAAGAACGGTAATGCCAACTTTGGTACGCTTTTTTTGCGCATTTTTAAAAAGCTGATTGTTCGGGGTAATACCGCATTGCAAGTCAATGCTTCGTTGGACCGTTCGATCAATATCAAATAATTCTCCCTCTTCGCTATATCTTGAAAGAGCGGAATGTGGTACGCGAGTCACGACTGCTCGCTTGGCTTCTTGGACGGGGGTGAGTTTAATTCCTTGCTTTTTCTTTTGCAAATTGTCAAACGATTCCTCAATCACCGTTACGTGACCCATGCGATACGAATTTTTTTCGTAATCCCATTCGTCATAGAAAAATGTCCTTATTTCTTCAATTTCTGGTTTAATTTCTGACGAAGCCGGACTCGGTTCGCGAGAGGTGATCACATCTTGAACTTGCTCAGCGGATTTTTTTTCCGCCCACAATATCGAATTGTCATCCCGATACGGTGGCCAGGTACGATAGTTTGACGGATCAAAGTTCAAACGAATTTGACCCAAATCATTCGCCAAAATCGATCCTGCAAATCGATAATCCTCAAATGAAGCAGACTTTTCTAAAAGGTCATTGCTTATTTTTAAAGCCTTAGCACAAAGGTAATCATCGAAGATATTTTCATTGGCGTGAAGTGAACAGATGATTTTTGCCAAAATACCTTCCACTCCAGGAATTGCTAGGGCTCTTTCTGTATCGATAAAATGACCGAAGATCTCACTCACGCCTGGAATCTGTGCATCTAATTTTCGTTCCACGCGCGCATCTTCAAATATAGATACCACAGCTAAAGAAAGATGCTTGAGATTTTTTACTTGATTAAAATATGTAGAAAATCGAAGATGCGCTGTCGTATGTAAAACTGCAGCAAGTGATTCATCATAGCCGTTACCGGAATTCAATTGATTTTCTAAATTTAAAAAATACATTGGATCCAACACCATGCCAAAAGGTGTAACAGAATAGGGGCCTGTTCCTGTTTGATCTTGATTCACACCGACAGTGTAGGCTTTAGATTTTCCAGCGACGCCGTGCATCAGATTTTGTAAAACTTTCTCTGTGGAAACGGTATTGAAGTGTCCCATTTGCCGTGACATATACTAGCCAACCATCTTCACAAGCGATAACAAACTCTTTAATGAAGCTCTAACATTTGGATCATCTGTAATTGGATCCACAAGCGCTGCCTCAAGCAATTCGGCATGGGCATTTTTGCTATTGCCCAGCAGACGCCCCGCATGAATCAACATTCTGGTGGAGACCCCTTCAAATAAACCGCTCCCAACCATTTGTCGGGATTGCTGACCATATAGAGCCAAAGCCTGAGCGAGTTGGTTCGAACAGGCAGATTCTGATTGGATGATATTTGCTTCCATATCAGGAGAAGGGTACTGGAAACGAATTGCTACAAAGCGTTGTTTCACGGATTCTTTTAAATCCCTCAAAGTGTTCTGATAGCCTGGATTGTAGGAAGCGATCAACATAAAGTTTGGCGCAGCCGTGATCTGCTCATTGGTTTTATCAATAAATAGTTGGCGTCGATGGTCTGCTAATGAATTTAAAACAACAAGCGCCTCTTGCCTTGACTCTACAACTTCATCTAAATAACAAATGCCACCCATTCTTACTGCTCTTGTTAAAGGACCATCAACCCAAGGAGTCTCTGTACCTTTTAAAATATATCGTCCAACGAAATCACTCGCACTGGTATCTTCATTGCATGACACGGTCCAGAGTGGCAGGTTCAATTGCTCCGCCATATATTCAATGAATCGGGTTTTGCCACAGCCTGTAGGGCCTTTAATGAGTAGGGGTAATTTTTCTTGATGTGCCTGGCGAAAAATTTCAACTTCATTACCAAAAGAAATATAGTTTAATGTCATCGCTCTCGTCTTAAATGAAAGAGAGGCCAGAGCCTCTCTTTGAACAACCTATGAAATTACCGGTGTCCCGATTCTTCATTTGGAATACCATCAATCGGCGCCTCCTTTGTACCAGGAGTAGATCGAGTTAAACCTTCGACCATTTTTCTGGTACCTTCTGGGTCGGTAACCCATTTCGAATAAAACTCATAAGGGCAATTTGCGACGCCATTTGGATCTTCACCAGAGTTAATTTTTCCAGTATATCCACGATGCAATAGCTTATATAAATGGTTTTCAGATTGCCAATTTCTTCTCGCATCACGAATCAACGATGTGGATAGTTCAGCATATTGAATACCCATTTCTTCTGTGCCACACTCCCCTAACGTGCGGCCATCAAAACCAATGATCGAAGAGTGACCGAAGTATGAATACACGCCGTCAAAACCTGAGGCATTTGCCACTGCGACATAAGTATTATTCACCCACGCCATGGATTTTGCCATCATGATTTGTTGTTCTTTGGCAGGATACATGTAGCCCTGGCAACGAACGATTAATTCTGCACCGCGCATTGCGCAGTCACGCCATATCTCTGGATAATTTCCATCATCACAAATAATTAAGCTAACTTTAAGTCCCTTTGGTCCCTCAGAAACATAAGTACAGTCGCCTGGGTACCAACCTTCAATTGGGGTCCAAGGCATAATTTTTCGATACTTTTGCACAATCTCACCTTGATCATTCATCAAAATGAGAGTGTTATAGGGCGCTTTATTTGGGTGTTGCTCATGGCGCTCACCGGTTAAAGAAAATACGCCCCACACCTTCGCCTTTCTGCAAGCAGCAGCAAATATTTCTGTTTCTTCACCAGGAACCGAAGCTGCAGTGTCGTACATTTCCTTAGGATCGTACATAATGCCATGTGTCGAATATTCCGGGAAAATAACGAGATCCATGCCAGGTAAGCCTTGCTTCATACCAACCAACATCTCACCGATTTTACGGGCGTTATCTAATACTTCAGCCTTGGTGTGTAATCGAGGCATTTTATAGTTCACTACAGCAACTCCAACACAATCTTTACTACTTGAAATATCACCGTGTCTCATGACCGCTCCCTTTTGTTAATTAAAAAAACAACATGTACTAACCACTAAACCGCTAAATAACTCGCTATTTTTTGAAGATCCATATTTGGTTTTGTCTCCTGATGGACAATCTCACCTTTTTCGATAATTAACAGGCGATCCGCCACCTCCAATGCAAAACTCAGCACCTGTTCCGTAACGATTAATGAGAAATTTAACTCTTTCTTTAGTTGATTCAGAATCTGGGCAATTTCTTTAATTATCGAGGGTTGTATTCCTTCAGTTGGCTCATCCAATAACAAAATTTTAGGATTTGATACAAGTGCTCGAGCTATTGCTAGCTGTTGCTGTTGCCCACCTGATAAATTTCCCCCTTTTCGATTTTTCATTTCCTGGAGAACTGGAAAATATTGATAAGTCCATTCAGGAACTTTTTTAATTGCAACCGTCTCCATCCCGACTAAGATGTTTTCCTCAACAGTTAAATATGGAAAAATCATTCTTCCTTGCGGCACATAAGCCATCCCGGCAATGACACGCTGAAAACTTTTTGCAGCAGAAAGATTTTGCTCATTTAAAAAAATACTGCCGTTACGCAAGGGCATCAGGCCAATTAAGGCTTTCAATAGGGTAGATTTGCCCATTCCATTTCTACCCATAATTGCCAATGTCTCGCCCTGAGCAACTTCAAAGCTAATATCGCGAATAGCTTGACTCTCATTGTAAAAAACATCTAAATTGGAAACTTTCAGCATCATGATGATCTAATGTCCCAAATAGACGTTAATGACTTTTTCGTTGGACTGGATTTCTTCCATCGTTCCTTCTGCAAGAATCTTTCCTTGGTGCAATACAGTCACATTATGTGCAATCGATTTGACAAAATCCATATCATGCTCAATCACGATCATCGATCTACCTTTAGATATTTTTTTAAGTAACTCAGCAGTGAGTTCCCGCTCTCGAAGACTCATCCCTGCAACAGGCTCATCCAAAAGTAAAAGCTTTGGATCTTGCATTAAAAGCATTCCAATCTCAAGCCATTGTTTTTGACCATGGGACAAGGTTCCTGCTTTTTTATCGAGCGCATCTTCGAGATAGACCATCTCGGCGATCTCATGAATACGCTCAACCAATTGATCTGAGCGTTTAAAAAGAATGCAGCCTGCAACCGTGCGAATATTTGGATCAGAAATTTCGAGGTTTTGGAATACCTTGAGATCTTCATAAGTAGATGGCGTTTGAAATTTTCTTCCTACACCCACGCGCGTAATCTGATAATCCTCCATCCGTGTCAACTCCAAGCCTTGAAACTGGATGGTTCCTTTGTTTGGTTTTGTCTTACCACAAATCATATCAAGTAAGGTCGTCTTTCCAGCACCGTTCGGTCCAATCACGACTCGGAGTTCATTTTCCTGAACAAACAAAGAGAGATCATCAACCGCCTTAAACCCGTCGAAAGAGACAGTCAATCCTTTAGCGGCAAAAATTACATTTTCAGTCATTTTTTATTACCGATTTTTTTACTTCGGGATTGAAAATACTATCTACGAGTTTTGCCAAACCAAAAGGTAAGAACCTTACGATAATGACAAATGTAGCGCCTACAAAATAGGACCAAAATTGCACAAAATGTTCAGAGAAAAAGGTTTTCGCCTCAAGAGCCAGAAGTGAACCGTAGACAGCTCCAAATAAAGACAAGCGACCACCAATCGCTGCATAAATTACGAATTCAACAGATGGGGCTATTCCAACCAGAGATGGTGATGCAAGACCCACTTGCAAGGTAAATAAAGCCCCACCTACAGCAGAAATCATTGCTGCAAATGCAAAAATAGTTGCTTTAAATAGCGCTGGATCATATCCTGAAAATCGCACTCGATTTTCTTGATCACGAATCGCAATCAAGACACTGCCAAACCTGCTTTTTAGAAGAAGCTGTCCTAATCCAAGAAAAGTCGCAAGCAAAACTACTGTTGTAAGGTACATCACAAGCTTGACATTGTTACTATCTAAGCTGAATCCAGCAATTGTTTTAAAGTCCGTTATCCCATTCAGTCCGCCTGTGAAGCCCTGCTGACCTATGATTAAAATTGTTAAGATGGATGCCAAAGCAAGGGTAATAATTGAAAAATATACATTTCCTACCCGCCTTCTAAAAAACAAATATGCCAATACGAAACCAACCAAGGTTGGAATCAGCAATATAGCAAAAATTGTGAACGCTAATGAATGAAAGGGTTCCCACCAGAATGGTAAAACTTCAATACTGTTCCAAACCATAAAGTCGGGCAATGACGAGCCGTAAAATTGTGAGAGGGCAGATGCTGAAGTATCGAGCGATGCAGCTTCTAATTTCAGAAACATCGCCATAAAATAATTACCAAGTCCAAAGAATATCCCTTGGCCTAAACTCAAAATACCCCCATAACCCCAAATCAGGACAATCCCTACTGCAGGAAAGCTAAAACACAGGTATTTGGCCATTAAGCTTAATCTGAAATCACTCAAGACTAAAGGGAAAACAACCCCAAATAAGATCAGGATAAATATCAGGCTATATTTTCTTAAGAATTCGTAGACGTTGTTTAGAAAGTCTTTGATCATTAATGCCTTACCTTCGTTGAAAATAATCCACTTGGCCGGAAATAAAGAACTGTAATCACAATGCCAAGCATAAGCGCTTTTGCCATGGAACCACTCATTAAAAATTCAAAAATAGCTTGCTCTTGAGAGATAAGAAAACTTGAAGCAACCGTGCCAAACAAACTCTCCACCCCACCAAAAACCACCACAATAAAAGAATCTACTAGGTATTGCTGTCCTGCGACAGGGCTTGTTGATGCAAGCATCGTAAAGGCACTGCCCGCAATACCTGCGAGTCCACAACTAAAAGCAAAAGTAAACGCATCAACTCGACTTGAATCAATACCTGCTGCATCAGCCATCGCCCGATTCTGGGTCACAGCCCGGATTCTCAAGCCCCATCTGGTTTTAAACAGGATGAGATACACCCCAAAAGTGACACAAATTGCTAAAGAAACAATAAAGATACGATTAATTGGTAGGTTAATATCACCTCCAAAATTCATTGCACCGTTTAACCAACTAACCGTTGGCACACTCAATTCCTTAGGGCCGAAAATTTGTCGAAAAAGTTGCTGGGTAAAAAGGCTTACTCCCCAAGTCGCCAAAAGGGTGTCCAAGGGACGTTTGTATAACGCTTGTATAAGTGTTTTTTCTAGCAAAAGACCAAAAACAAATGTAACGATGAATGCGAGAATAATCCCAAAAAAGATGTATTGGTCAAATGCACCAGGGAAATAATTTTCAAAGATTGTTGCAGTCACGTACGTGGCATATGCGCCCATGGCCATGAGCTCACCATGCGCCATGTTAATTACGCCCATCAATCCGTAGGCAATCGATAAACCAAGCGCCATCAAAACCAAAATCGTGAACTGACTCAGGCCATTAAAAGCCTGCATAATAAGAATATCAGAGGTCATCTTTTTTAACTATTCAAATCAAAGAGCGCCTCTTTCGAGGCGCCTTTAGAGTTCACTTTTAACAAACTTAAATTTTCGGAAATGGGTTTGGTTCAATTAAGCCTGAGTCAAACAATATCTTCACTTGACCATTTGCTAAAAACTGACCAATACGGCAATGTTTCCATAAGTGGTGGTTTGATGCATGGAAGTGAACTTTGCCTTCTGGTCCATCGAATTCAAGATTGGCAGAAGCTGCGATCACTTTGTCCGGATCAAAACTTTTCGCTTTTTCAACAGCAAGTTTCCATAAGTAGACTGCTGTGTATGCGGAGGAAATTGTATCCCCTGTGACGCGATTTGCGCCATATTTTGCTTTAAATGCTTTCACAAATTTCTGGTTTGCTGGTTCTGGTAAGCTTTGGAAATATCCCATACAAGTAAGGACCCCCTCGATGGACTCAGCACCAATTCCTGATACTTCTTCTTCAGAAACTGCCAGAGCTAATACTGTGATATTTTTCATATCAATGCCAGACGCTTTAAGCTGCTTATAAAAAGCCACATTACTACCGCCGACAATCGTACTGAGAATCACGGCTGGTTTACTTGCCTTAATTTTGTTAATGACTGAGCCAAAGTCAATATGACCCAATGGGAAGTAATCCTCACCAACTACCGTTCCACCTGCTTTTGCGATGGTTGGTTTTGCGATTTTATTCGTTGTTCTAGGCCAAATATAATCCGAACCAATCAGATAGAAGGATTTTCCTTTATTAGCCGCAAGCCAATTGACCGATGGGATGACCGATTGAGTCGCTTCTTGAGCTGTATAAAGTATATTCGGGGATTGCTCTAGACCTTCATAGTATGTTGGATAATACAAAAGCCCTTTGCTTTTCTCAACAATCGGCAATACCGCCTTACG
>Ga0164297_10001582_pt1 | contig 23854 bp, 16 predicted proteins | sample GEODES058metaG_FD_113539 | JGI IMG/M metagenome (GOLD analysis project Ga0164297, IMG submission 113539) | Dystrophic lake water microbial communities from Trout Bog Lake, Wisconsin, USA - GEODES058 metaG | ecosystem: Environmental > Aquatic > Freshwater > Lake | place: USA: Trout Bog Lake... | reverse complement strand
CCAACGTCATCAGTGCAGCTTAAGCTTATATTTCCTTTTCCATTCCACGGTTCACACATTCGCCAGCGCGGCGCCGAGCCAGGACATGATGCGATGCGCAAGCCAGATTGCAGCGAGCCATCCCAGGGTCGTCGTCTCTGCCAGAGGCCGCAAATTGACACGCCACTGCGCAATGGCCGCCTTCTTGCTGTCAGACACTGGCAGCGCATCCACCCAGGGCGGAATGCTGCTGCCTGGCGCGCCGGTAAGGCCCAGCGCGGAGTTCATGCAATGGGAGACAGCAACACAGGGCCGCACCAAGAACGGCACCTCGAAAGACGCGATGGGCGCATCAGCCCACGCCATCGTATCGCGAGCTCGAGAACGAGCGTCTGCAGAGGCCAGGTCCTGGTCCGCCCACATGCGAGACGCAATGCCTGGACGGCCAAGGCGCTCGGCACGCTGCGCTGCCGCGTCCTCGCTCCGCGCGGCTGCTGCCTGCTGCTGCTGCTTGCTCACCGGAGGAGGCACCTTCACGTGCATGGCTGTCCAGATGGCGTTCACGAGCCGCGTACGCGTGTCTGGACGCCGGGGCAAGCCGCTGTGTAGGTGGTGGTGGCCACTGCCAGAAGAACTCGGATCACATCGCTCATCATACCGCGCCACAGCCCATGCGAGCCACTGGCCTACGCCCGCGTGTGCGGTGTTGTCCAGCACGCACAGCAGTCGCGGCGGTGGTGGCGCCGTGACAGCACCTGCAGGGGTGCCTGGATGCCCCTGATCTGCAGCTGCCGTCCAGCCAGACGGGGCGCGTGAGATCGCGCAGCCTCCAGCATGATGCATGGATGGCGGTGTCCGCGGCGAGGCGACATCCAGCATATGGCCAGCGTCGCTGCCCTGCGCTGCCGGGCCTTCCCAGTCCGTGAGAGTCACAGCCAGAAGCTGGCCCAACCCGCTTCCAGCAGCCGCAGGCAGAGAGACGCCAGCAACCACAGCGTTGTGACTCGCCTCCATGTCACGGAGGACATTTAGACACGGCTCCCCCAGCGCTGCCAGCGGCGCGAGGCCTCGCTCCGCACGACTGAGTGCGTCGGAAGGATGCACTTGTACTCTGCGACAGACGAACACGGCGAAATGCTCCATCAACATGAGGTAGAACGGCGCCATGCCAGCCACGTAGTTCGTCCATGCAGCGCCCAGCTGCTGCTGCTGCTGCTGCTGTTGTGACTGTGATTGCGTGAAGGTCCAGGGCGCCATGATTGCTGTCCACAGACGTAACACCGCCGTCATGTCAGCATGGCTATCCGGCGACCAGGCGGTGAAGCACTTGCGAAGGAGGCGGTACAGTGGACGATGAAGAGTAGCGCCGAGAGGGTGTAGGCCGCAGGCGGAGGCGAGTGGGGTGACTGGCTGCCTCTGCCCCTGCCCTCCGGTGAATGGCGACGCGAGTGTAGTGCCACCACGTAGTGCCGGTGATGCGACCATACCAGCGGCGGGGGACTGCGGTGTGCGCTGCACGGCAGTGACGCCGCCTTTTGATGGAGGCACGCTGTGGAAATGTGTTGCTAAGATGCGGATTGCCACCAGCCGGTCCTCATGCGGCGGCGAGAAGGCCCATGCACGAGCTGCAGACACGGGTGTGGCACCGCCAGGCGGCTGCATTGCCATCAGGCCGCCGCTGCGTTGAGATTGAAGTGCGTTGCCAAACTGAGGGGCGGCATTCACCGCTGGCTGACCCCCCGGAGGCGGCGTCGGCGGCACATCGTCCGGGTCGCTCAGCCAGAAATCTGAAAAGATGGATACGACAATATCTGCAGGCACGCGCAGCCCCGGACGGGGCGCCCCTCCCCGCAGTGATGGTGCAGGCGAAAGCATGCCATTCGATGCCGTTGTAGCGCCAGCGCCAGCGGAGGCGGCGTCACCAGTGACAGGTACCAGATGGTCTAGCAAGCCGCGCAGGAGCTCTCTATATGGATGTCCCACCTTGGAAGACGATCCACCATGGCCGGTCAAAGAAAACAGCGTGCTCGCCGCTGCAGGAGCGCCTGCGCCGCCTGATTTCCCTGTATCATTCCCCACCCCTGAAGTGCCGCCCCCCGGCGATTGATGCAGCACGGATTGGAGAAGCGATGCACCAGCACCGACAGCATGTGTCAATTTCTCCTTCGCTGCGCCTAGAGGCAGTCCATGCGCGTGATGGCCACCACCATGACTTGTACCTGCAGCACTGCTACTTGTCGTTCCGGGTGGCGGTGTCAAGGTCGGGTCCGTCTCAGACGCTGCCAGCAGGAGACTCTTGCCTCCAGGGCGACCCGGTGCGCAGGCCACCCAGAACAAGAAGTACTGGCCCGGTGTTAGACGCACTGTAGGTGGTCGCCAGTTGACGGCAGCCGCGACGCCGCCTGCAGGCTGCGTGCTGTCCAAGAGGCACGCTGAGTACGGCAGTCCCTCTGCTCGCAGGACAGCCACGCCGCTGGGTCCAGCACGGAGCAGGCGCTTCGTGCGGTCTGGCAAGTGCTCTTCCGGGAACGTGTATGACACGCCCCCGTCTGCGTCCATCCAGGCCACGGCACCCAGGAGCGGGCCCTGTGGCGACAGGAACCCTGCGAGCGCGACGGCAGCCTCGCGCGCACGACTGCTGCTGCTACATGCGTGCGAGAGCCAGCCTTCGGGGTAGAGCGCCCCGTCCACAGCGAATAGCGCGGACAGGAGCTCCAAGTAAAGCACTCGGCCGGAGACGGCGCGCAAAGGCGCCCTGAAGAAGTCGCGCAGCGCGTCGCCAGTGGCAGTGGTGAGATATTCTGTCAGCTGGCGAACCACGGAGTGTACGGCCTGGCGGCTCGGCGCCTCGCGCACAGACAAAGCGAGAGCATTGAGCGTGTCAAGGGACATCGATGAGGCGGTGGCCCCTCAGCCAGTGCAGTGTGCAGTGTATGTGCCCAGCAGCTCGCCCCACAGCAAAGTCGCGTGTGCGGCGCTCTGGCGGGGGCGCACAGCTGTGAACGCACAGCTGTGTGCACTGCAGTGAAAGTGCCCCGGCAAGGCTTGCCAGCGTCACCATCACGGCGGCAGCTTGGACGCATTCGCAATGACGAGTCACACCATTGCAGCGTGCGGCCCTGGGCTCTGGGCGGCACCTCGCCGGCGGTGTCGCACGCGGATTGAGGCTTTGCTGCCGGCATCCGCAGGGGGCCGTGCTGAGCTGCACGTCGCGGCGCCAACACGGGCGCTGACGCACCGTGCTCGTGGACAGAGGAGAAGCTGTGGCGCCCTTGCCGTCTCCCCGGTTGTGGCCATAGTTGCGCCTGTCATTGAGCGTGGCGACAGCTCCACCGATCTCATGAACCACCTGCTTCAGAACCGCATCATATTTGTGGGCAGAGTCATCACGGACGTGGTGCGTGCGTGTGGCACTCGTGGCCGCTGCTGGGGCTGCGCGCTGACTTCTGTTGTGGGTGTCAACCCCTGTTTCCAGGTGGCACAGCAGATCTGCTCCGCGCTTATGGCGCTTGAACTAGACGACCCGACGAAGGACATAAAGGCGCGTCGTGTGACGCGTGCTGCCTGTCTAACCTGCTTCGCGTGCGCTGACAGTGGCTCCTTCACTTGCCCCTCTGCGCAGATGTATATCAACGCAGGCGGCGGGCAGCAGTACAGCATCATGGCCGTCATCGACATGATGAACCAGGTCAAGTGCGACATCCAGACGGTGGCGTTCGGCAACGTGGCCAGCACAGCGGTGCGCAGACTCTCCATCGTGGAGCACAAGCTTTGCGTTGGCGCACGTCTTGACTCCTTCTTTCACCGCAATCCTCTCTCTAGACGCTGGTCCTGGCTAATGGAACAAAAGGCAAGCGTTTCTCGCTGAAGAATGCGCGCATCATGGTGAACCAGCCCCTGGGTGGCGTTCAGGGCTCCTTCGTGGATGTGCGCATCCAGGCTGCGGAGCAGAGCCGCAACATCAAGATTGCCCGCGAGATCCTGCACCTGACGTCTGGCAGGTCGCTTGACGAGTGCGGCGAGCTGCTGGATCGAGAATACTTCATGTGTACGTCTGCGATGTTGAGAAGCACCGCACCGCACCTGTCTGACCCGCGTGCCCTGTACTTTGCAAACATCACCAGCGCCGGATGAGGCACAGCAGTTTGGCATCATCGACGGCGTGTTGTGAGGGGATGCTTGACAACAAGTGTAATTCCGATACATGGCATCAGAGCTAATCGTGGAAGTGTATCTTCATTCGCCTTGCCATCACACTCTAGACTATGCAGATGCCACAACCAGACCGTTGCGCAAGGCGAGCAACTGCATCGATGCTGCCATCGTCCACACAGCGGCAGTCCAGGCGCCCAGAAATGCGGTGCCGCGGATGTAGACTTCCAGCGGCACGACATTTCTAGCGCCGTCTGCGAGGCGCATGGACAGCATCAGCGCCCCTGGGGCCAGGAGCAACTCGCCGACGGCGGTGTGCAAGAGGGCGGCATAGCACACTCCATCTATTGCCCGTTCGAATTTCTGCCTCATGACAATGACAGTGAGACTCGCGTCGACGCCGGTGACGTGACGCAACTGATGCCAGGCGACCAAAGCGGCATCCAACCAGGTCTGTGTGCTGCCTCGCAGCGTCATCAAGTGCACTGTGCCCGCTGAGAGCAGGAGGCCAGAAAGCAGGGCATCATGGTGTGCGGCTGCCGCTTTCGCGATGGCGTTGCCTGACCAGAACGCTTGCGCGGCAAACACAGGAGTCATGGGGGCAGCCAGCGTCAAGATGAAGCTGAGGCGCATGAACGCTAGATGCAATGCATGCGGTGTCGTGATGCTAGCCACTCCTGATGGCGGCGAGATGGCCAGCCAGTATGCCTTGGCCCACCTGCAGGCTGGCTGAACAACAATTCCTGAGCACAGACCCGCCAGCAATGCGATCGGGATGATCAGCGCCACAAATGCAGCGCTGTTACTACTGCCACCACGCGGCTGCAGCTCTGCGCCGGCGACAGGCCACGCGCCGCCACTGCGCAAGTGCTGAAGCGTAGGAGCCAGGGCGTTGCCCGCGGCCCATAGTCTCAGCGGGTCTGGTCCACAACCAGGCAAACCCCCAAGTATGAGTCCCAACGCTGCGACTGCGCTTCCAGCTGCCATCCACAGGGCGACGAGTCGGTCCTTCGGGTTTGGCGTCATGCGTGCGTCTGCCAGCGAGACGAGCAAGCCGCGGACCGCATGCCCCGCCGCCAGGAACGCAAGCAGGGGCGCTACTTTGTCGTGTGCGTCGGTGGCTACAGCGAGCGGGAGCGTGAGGAGGCAGAGGAGTGCGCTGTGCAGGGATGCTGCATAGAGCCTGTAGAGCGGTTTCACGTGGATTGCGAGCTCGGAGAGGCTGAACGCCCCTGCTGTGGTGCCTGCAGCGCCATGGACAGCGAACGCGACCTCTGTGTGTACTCCCGAAGGCTGGGAAGGTGGGTGGGTCAGTGCTGTGTGGAGATCAGAGTCGAGTCTCCAGGCAACGCACGTGTTGTGTCTTCTGTGTGTCAGCTAGAGTGTACACGCGCAAGTTTGTGAGCAGCCGGCGAGCGACAGGCACGCCGCGGTTGAGGCCCAACGATAGTGCGGCCACGCATAGGATGAGCGAGAGCTCGGATGCCGCGCGCGCGGCGCTCGGTGATGGCGCCGCCATGCCAGCGGGTGTCAACAGGGGGGACGCATGCTGAATTGGTGGGGGATGGGGGAGGCGAGGGGCGCGCTAAAGTGAAGGGCATGCCAGGGCTGCACGCTTCGCCCTCGAGACAGGGGTGCTGAGCAGCATCCTGGCTCACTGCGTGCCCCAGGAGACTGTGGTGTGGTGCGGCGGTGCCATTCCGCGTCTCCGCCCCGCATCGGAAACTGCGCAATATTTGGAAAGCATAATTAGATCTCATTGTCTCCCGTCGATTGTTTTGCCCCACTTCGGTGGGGCATTCGATAAAAGTGCGTTCCTTTACGTGATTGGTTCAGTTACCTCGTCCCTGTACTGATGCGATGCCATTCACCAACAGTTGGAAAATTGTACGTTCTGCAGCCTCGCTAAGCTCAGCTGCCTCAGCCTGACGCGCGTGAAACCTCCGGTCCTCTACGATGAACTCACTGACGCCCGCAGACAGAGAAGATTAGGCATGTGCCCTTGTTGTCCTGGGTTCAAAGGTGCACAAAGCTGACACCCACACAGCGTTGCCCCTGCGCAAGGATGACACGCATACAGACGAAGAACGACAACCTTGTTACCCTTCCTTTTGATGCCTGGTGTCTTTGATCAATCGCAAGGCAGGAACGTAGATGCATCAGCAGCTGACTCAGCTGCTGATCTCAGAGGTGATCTTGCAGCCATGCAGACGCCGTCTCCTATCATTCTTTTTTGCCCTGCGTGAAGCTGCATCGATGTGCTGCAAGAGCATGCACTTTGCCACATGATTGCGCGTCGCGGCGTGCTCTGCTAGCTGCTCTGCTGACATCACACATACGGTGGCACTCTGCCTCCCCTCGCCACAGCGCCGCCCCCTCCGTGCGCAACTGTGTCGCGGCCCGCGCGCACAGGCACTTCAGGAGGCGTGACTCGGCTGGGCGCGCTGTGACCCGTTCTGGTGCAGCACTCGGCGCCAGACAGAGCCACCCTCTTTGTGTACCGTGCTGTGTGTTTGCACTGCGCCGCCTGGGCATGAGCACTGCCGCTATCCAGCCCATGGACGCGCAGCCGTTTGGCGCTAGTTCAGGCGAGCAGATGCAGCCTTCTGCGCAGTTCCGTGCCTGTCCAGAAGACCAGGAGTTGGTCTCGGCGGACGACACGCTGCCGCTCGCCAGGCCTGCTTCAGATGGCAGCATGGAGGCGGCAGTTACAGCGGCGCAGGCTGAAGCGGTGCCGCCGGAATTGGCTTCAGTGCTTGTGACTGGTGCCGTGCTGCTCGCGCCGCGGCACCTGGACGGCTCAGCCGCCGCTCCTGAGGTGCGTGGCGCGCCAATTCTGCTGCGCGGCGGGCTGGGGAGACGCGCATTGGCCGCTGGCCGGCGAATTGGCACCGCCTTGACAGTTGAACAGTCCCGGTCTGACACGGCCACGCGCCCACTACCGCCGCGCTCCTCCACAGACACAGAGACTGCAGACCGCGTTGCCGTCACAGCCTCCAGGCCAAGTCGCAGCCGGTACGTGGCGCGCCCTGACGCCAAGTACGGCATCGGCTGGTCGGCAGGTACCGGGCTGACAGACGCGCCCACACTGACCCCCAACCTGCGTCCCGCAGGCAAGAGCGGAGACGCAGCTAAGACGCAGCACACAGCTCAGCCGCTGGCGACAACACTGTTCGGCTCCACGGTGCGACCAACGAAGGAGCACCTCTGTCACGCCACTGCTCCCGACTTTGAAGCTGACACGCACGCGCTGGCCCCCACGCACACTCAGTTCGCTTTCAACAGCCGCACTGGTGATGTGGAGCAGCTCCTGTACTGCCCGCCAGCGGCAACTGAGCCTCGAAGTGGAGGTCCCCTCGCCTACGGTAGCTCTGTGGCTGCTGCCGCGGCGTCAGCGCTGCCGAGCGACGAGGACATGATTATGACACTGCTGCCTGATCCCATGGACGGCGGGTTCCAGCAGCCACAGCAGCACTCCTATGGAGGTGCCTCCCCAGCTATGCCCCTCCCTCACGCATTCGCGCCTGGCAGCGGCTTCATCAAGGCCGAGGACGCGCTGTTCGTCGGCAGTGCGCAGCATCAGAGATATGTCCACGCCCCGCTCCCGGCAGCTGCGCTGCCGCCGCCAAGACCTGTTGCCAAACCACGCCCACAGAAGACAGGCTCCAGGAAAACGGGCGCCGCCATCCAGTCCCGCGCCACAGCGCATGGTGGCAGCGTCGCCACGTGCACTAGCTCTGCCAGTCTGGCCAGTCTTCGTGCAGCCTACTTGACCATGTTCGGCCGCGAAACTACCTCCAACAACCGGCAGTGGCTCATCCGCCGCATCCAAGGCGGCGCGCCACCCGGCGGGTCATCAAGCAGCCCGCACAAGCGGGCGCGCGCGCACGGCGGCGGGGCGTCAGCCACCTCGTCCGGATCGGGCGCAGTTCACACAGCCGTGGGCCCTGCAGGAGACAATGGCTTGCTTCTTGGCGGAGCAACACAGCAACACACAGCTGCCCGTCGTGGCAATGGAGTCAAGCGCGTTCTCACTCCAGCTGAGCTCATCTCTGAAGCAAGTACAGTCCTGGCTGCAGCACACGCAGCAGCAGCAGCGGCTACCAACGCCGCTGCTTTAGCTGCCGACGCGTTAGACAACCATGTACATGCTGCTGCCGACACAGCCTCAGACGACGTCGCATTGGCGGGCACAAGGCAGCACTCACCAAAAGCAGAGTCCCTGGCTGACCCAGCGCAAGCAGTTGCCGTCGACGGCATGCTTGATGCCGTGCCGACTGCAGGTCACCCAAATGGCGCTGCTGCCGCTGCGGCAGTGAGCGCCCAGTTGGTGGTGTTACCTGCTTTGACTCAGAACCGGGGCGAAGGCAAGCGCGCAGTGAAGCCGAATCGGCAGTTCGCAGCTCTTGATGCGATCGATGGCGGCGCTATGCACGTGTCACAGCAGCATGGTCGCCGCGTTTCCGGGCGCGCGGGGGAGGCAAAGGTGAAAGCAGCAGGTGCATTGGCTGTTGATAGCATGACAGCCATGCGGCACGCGCACAGCAGCACTACGTTCGCCAACGCTGCAAATGGCGTCGCAATAGCAGAGGCTCAACAAGACGGGACCTGTCCACCACTGCCGGCGCCACCCATGGCAACTGCTGCGCCACCACGGGTGAGCGCTGACACTGCTGCTCAGCTCACCGCTGCTGCCATAAGTGCACGACACGCGGCGCGGTTGGCACGCGCTGCAGCTGACGATGCGATTGCACGCGATGGCGCCGCCATAGCAGCAGCCCAGAATGAGGCATCCCCGCGGCGAATCCGGCCAACCACGACTGCTGGTCGTGCAGCCATGAAGCGCGTGCGTGACGCCGAGGCAGCATCCAAAGCGGCTGAAGCGGCCGCGAGCATGGCTGAGGCGGTGGCAGCAGCCATGCGGGGCCGCCTGTCTCATGACGGTGGCTTCATAGCTGGTGCAAAGCGCGCAAAGAAGCCCCGGCTCCTTGCTGATTTCGTGATGCATGACGGCGATGGCGACGCGGCACGGGCGCGTGCGCACCGTGGTGGTGCTGGCGACGGGAACCGCAGCCGGCTGGGCGTACCTGCAGGCAAGCCGCCGAGGAGTCGGACGAAGCAGGCTCGTGCGAATGGCGCATATGCGCAGCAACACGGCGGCCATGGAGTGGCAGCGGACGGGATGCCCCTATTTGGCGGCGGCGGCGACGAGATTGACGACATGGACGATGCATTTCTGGACGCTCTGGTGTCAGATGCGCCTCTGCCAGGGCTGCCCGCTGGAGCTCTGTTACCCGCTCGCCATCCCTACCAGCAGGCAGCCCCCGCGGCACCTGGCTCTCCGTATCAGACTGCTGTTGACGCAGCAGCTGTGGCCGGCAGTGATGCAGCAGCAGCCCTGACGCCGCCAATGCACCAGGCTGGTGACGGCACTGCGTCTGCGCCTCCGCTGCCGCATACGGCCGCGCATTTGGATGTGGACGACATGATCCTTCCGGACCTGTACACTGGTGCTGACACTGGCATTGTCGACGAGGAGGGAGATGATCCGAACGGCATGTTCGCCGAGGCTCTGCAGCAGTACGCGGTGCACCTTCAAAGCACTATGCAGGGCAGCCTCCCACCGGCATTGGCCCCTAATGGCAGCCTTGGTGCACAGCCCCGAGCGGGTGCGATGTGGCAGCCTGCTCCTGGTATGCTGCCGTCTCATGGCGGTGGTGAGGGCAGCATGTTCGGCATGGGTGGTGGTGGTCACGCCGCCTTTGCCTGGGCTGTCCCGGCAGTGCCGCACCGTCCTGGAGATGCACCGCAGACGAAGCGGCAGAGCACCAAGAAGCGGTCTCTGCCCAGCTTGACGCCGCCCAAGTCTTATAAAGATGCGGGCGCTGGTGGCGTGACAGACGCATCACCAGCAGGCGCAGCTGGTGGAGCGACCAACGGCGGGCGGAAAAGCAAGCAGCACAACCCCTGGGCGCTGGCGGAATCGGAGGCTCTGGTGGAGGGCGTCGCTCTGTGTGGCGGCGGCCGGTGGGCGGACATCAAGAAGCTGGGTTTCCCGGCCATCGAGCACCGCTCCGCCGTTGATCTGAAGGACAAGGTGCGTCAATCAGGCGGCGAAACTGACATCGCCTTCGCTCTCCCTTCTGACTCCCGAACTGCTCTTCTGTCCTATAGTGGCGCAACTTGCTCCGCATCGCGCAGCTGCCGTCCCCAATCGGCGGCGTGGGAGGACCGTCAGGGAATGGATCAAAGTCAGCAGAGAAGCGCCGCGATGTGCCTGTCGAATTGCTGGCGCGTGTGCGCCAGCTGGCGGCACAGCAGCAGCGGGACGCTGCGGCGAAGATTACAGGGCACAGCCGCCCGCCAAAGGCGAGCGGCGGTGCGGCCTCGTCTCGAGGGACTGCTCTCTTTTCACAGCTGGACCACCGGCCGGGGACGCCAGAGTCGCTGTCCTGAACCACAGACATGCAATAGCTAACGTTCGATGATGTCGCGCGCGCGCTTCCTCTTGTCGGTGATATAGCAATGGTCTCGACCCATCGGCATGCCGCTGTTGGTTCTCTCATCACCGGACACGTGCGTCACAAAATCAAACATCCTGCCTTCTGCTATCGCATGCGCTGACACGAGCACCACACACAGGCCCGAGCTGTGCGAGCTGTCAGCGTTACCAACGACGCTGGGTCCACCGCTTGCTGTTGGCAAGTGCCTTGCGGACCTCCTGGGTGCAGGACTTACTGACGCGGACCTCGCACGCGTTGATATTATATTGACGTGCGGAGTGGGAGCCAACGCAGCGACCGCAGACACTCTACGGGAGGTTTTTGCAGCCTGCCCGGGCGTCAAGTGGGTGCACAGTTGCAGCGCTGGCGTCAACCACTGCTTATTTCCTGAGCTCGTGGAGAGCCCTGTGGTGTTGACCAACGCACGTGGTGTGTACAGCAACAGCTTGGCTGAGTGGGCGCTCCTGTCGTGCCTCTACTTCGCTAAAGACCTGCCACGGTTGATGGCCGCCAAGGCCGATGCCTCATGGCGGCCGTATGATGTCGAGGAGCTGAGGGGCAAGACACTCGGGGTGGTTGGATACGGGGACATTGGTAGATCCACAGCTACACTGGCCAAAGCATTCGGCATGCGCGTTATAGCCTTGCGTCGTACCGGCGGCGGCAGTGGCGGTGATGGCATCGCGTCCGCACTTTATGGACCCGATGCGCTGGATGAGCTTCTGGCGGACAGCGACTACGTCCTTATGGCCACACCTTTGACAGCGCAGACACAGGGCATGCTTGCTGCGAGGCAGTTTGCAGCCATGCGGCCGCACGCCGTGTTCATCAATATCGGCCGCGGCGCATGCGTGGATGAGCAGGCGCTGGTGCAGGTACTCACTTCTAGAGCCATCCGGGGCGCTGCGCTGGATGTGTTTAACGTCGAGCCTCTACCTCACGACAGCCCTCTGTGGACGCTGCCCAACGTACTGCTGTCACCTCACTGCGCGGACCGAACGGCTACTTTTCAGCACGACACTGTACGAGCCTTCGTTGCAAATGCAGCCTTGTTCGCAGCTGGTCAACCGCTGTCGAGTGTGGTGGACAAGCGCGCAGGGTATTGAATTGCGCTTATTTTATTGAGAGTAATATGCAATAGAGCGCTCTATTGCAATAGTGGCGCCACTCTGCTCCGACCTTCACAGTCCCAAGGGGGGATCAATGGGCTGCGCGGACCCCTGCTCGTTGGCAAAGAAACAGGCCTCGGGAGCGCAGCATCCTGCTCGTCTTTGCTGTGAAGAGGCGGTGCGTACCGCCGTGGCGCCGCGCGTGTAGGTGTCTGCTGCGGCGCGGTAGATGACCACAAATCATGCTCAGTTGCGGGCATAGGCGGCGCACTACCAGGCGGCGTTGAGGGTGCCGGCAGTCTATAAGGTGGCGATGCCATCACTGGATCATCATCAGCTGCAACAGAGGTCGATGAACGCCGAGCGCTGCGTATGATTGTCGCCTCTTTGCTGTCACCGATGGCGCGCCGCGGTGTCTTTGGAGAGGCACTGTTGTAGACCACCAAAAGTGGCGCCCCACTACCGCCTTGCTGCCGATGACTCGATGTGCGCCCCGGACTGCGTCTCTCTCTCGAGGCGCCCGTCTCCACAGCCAGCATGCCCTCTGGGTGCTTGAATGGGCAGGACGGAAAGTTGAAGCACGATGATCCGTACCGGCACGTCTTTCTCGACTGGCTCGTGCTCGTGCGTGACGATGCAGGAGCTGCCGTTGTTGCTGTTTCTGTTCTGTCACCCGCGTCATCTTGCATGGCGGCAACGGCCACGTGTGCGTTCCCTGCATCGCCACCGCGGCGCATCCCCTTGAGCGCAGCTGGTGTTCCAAATGCGTTGCCCACGATGATAGAGATCCCGTCATCATCGTCAAGTGAGTCTGGAAGCCCGAGGTCGCTGATTGACCGTGGGAGACGTCCACTGTTGCCTGGCGTCAACGGCGTGTGTGTATCATGGACGGCATTCTGTAGCGCCGCAATGTGGACGACATTACCAACAGGAGCAGGTCTTGAGCACAGCTTTTGTGCATTGCTCGTGCTGCCATTCGGGCCTTTGGGGCGCGCGTGTGCGACAGATGGTACACCCAAGCTGATGACCACTTGCGGCACGCCTTCCCGCCGCCCGGTGGGCTGGTACGACTTGCTTCGGAAGACACCCAGCTCCACCCTCGAGCGGACAAACTGCGAACAAGTCATGCCCAGATCAAGTGGTGGTGGGTGGGCGATGCCCATGCTCCCCACGGTGGCAGAACGCCAGGTGCGCAAGTACGTCGCAAGTTGAACCTCATAGACAGCCGCCACAGACGCAGACTGTCCCTCATTTACCACACTCGGCTTCCTCCCACGCTGCTGCTGAGGCTGAGGCTGCTGCTGCTGCTGCTGCTGCTGCTGCTGCTGCTGGGCCATGGTGACGACGCTGTATTTAGAATTCCAAGGAGCTGGAGCAAGCACAAAGCGGCTGTCGCGGCGAAAAGCCCGCTCCAGTGCGCTGACACTCGGACAGAGACTCGCGATAGTAGTGACGCCGTCCAGTAGTCTGCCCTCCTGCCAGAGGTGCTTGACTCCCACCTGGTCGTCCACTGCCGAAAGGAGTGACGCAATGTCGTCGAGACGATCAACGTCTTGTGCAGCTGCAGCCTCACCATCGATGCGTATGCTGTGCATTCTGCGACCCGCGACCCTTTCGTACTGCAGGGGCGTGCTGCGCGCGAGTCGTGCTGCGCGCGAGGGGCCGCAAGCAAAGGGGGACAGTGGGAACTGCCAGAGAAAGCTACCCCAACGCCTGCCCTCTCCACGCGTCGCTCCCTCGCAAGACAGATATGCCACCAAATTTCGGGCGAGGAGGTCGCGGTGGCTCCCGGGGCGGCAAAAGCCCTGGCACAGGGGGCGGTGGCGGCTCATCTCGCGGCACAGGCAGAGTCCCGAGGCGTGCTGGTTTGCGTGAGGAAGACTACGACGAGGTCGACAGGTTCCACAAAAGCGCAAACAAGCTCAGCCTGCGTGTTGACGACGACGACGACGGCGGCTTTGGGGAGGAGGAGGATGACTTGCCGGCTGCTGTGCTCGACCTCGACGACGACGAGGAGGAGGACGACGAGGACGACGATGATGAAGATGACGAGGACGATGAGGCGTTGCAACAGATGCGGCGTGCGAAGCAGACTCTGAAAAGCAAGCTCCTCCGCGACCGGGCAGCTGCTGCGGACGTGGGGGCGCCGAGCAACAGCGACGAGGAAGAACTTGCGGCTGCTGCCGGCTGGGGTAAGCGCAAGCAGGCGTACTACGACGACGGCGACTACGAGGTGTGTGTTGACGCCCGGCGGCCGGCGGCGTGCACGCAGCCACAACTCCCTGACGCCTGTGTTTTCTCTGTCTTCGCACAGGACGCGTCGGACGAGGAGGCAGCGCAGGAAGAGGAGAAGGAGGCGTTGCGTCTGCAGCGCAAGGCGGCTCAAGCGCTACGTGCAGACGACTTCGACGACACAGGTGAAGGTGAAGATGCAGAGCCTGTGGAGCGTGAGGAGCCTGACGCACGTGGTCGTCGACCTGATGCCAGTCGTCGTGGCAGATTGCCTGCTGCTGGCCAGCTGGCAGCATCTCGCGGCGCAGTAGTGGAAGCATTGCATAATGGCAACGACGAGGGCGCTGCTTTGGCCGCCGCTGAGGACGGCGCCCCGGAGTTGGTGGCACTCGCTGGAGAGCTTCAGACTGCACTAGAGGAGGTGCGGACACGTGCAGGGCCGCTGACTGATGCAGTGCGTCGAGGCGAGTTTGCAACCAAAGATGGCATCAGTTACCTGGACGCCAAGCACTTGACGCTGCTCAGCTACTGCATGAACATTGTGTTCTACATCCTCCTCAAAGCGCGCGCAAGCAGCAGTGTAGCCGGCGAGCGAGTGCGAGACCATCCAGTGGTGAAGCGCTTGCTTGAGGCGCGCACCTATCTCGAGAAGGCGCGGCCCATTGACAAGAAGATGGCGTACCAGCTCGACCGCCTCCTGAAAATGGCCTCCTCTGCTGGTGCAGCTGACCATGCAGTCGGCTCACATGGCGACGACGAAGGCGGCGGTGCTGGATTTGTGGATGCAGACGATCCCATGCATTTGCGGCCTAATGTCGACGCGCTTCTCTCATCACGTCAGCGGGGTGCAGCCCGTGCTGATGGCGAGGCTGAGGCTGGCGGTGACGGCGTGTACCGCCCACCAAGACTGGTGCCTACACGCATGGGGGCTGACGGAGGCGGCGACGATGACGACGAGCCAGGCGCTCGGGGGGCCAAGCGCGCCGCCCGAGCTGAAGCGGAGCGTCGCCGGCGGGCGGCACGCAGCGCGCTCGTGATGCAGCTGAATGAGGAGCTGACAGGTGCACCCACTCTGGTGACGTCGGACCTCGCAGCTGGAGGCGGGGCTGCTGCCGAGGATGTGGGCTTCATCCGCCGCGAGGCTGCTCGTCTTGCTCGTCGTGCGGCTCAGGAGGAGGAGCTGTTTGCGCGTGTGCCGATGAGCAAGCAGGAAAGGCAGCGTGCTCGTGCAGCTGAGCGCAAATCTACCGGCATGACCGCCCAAGTCGCAGATTTCGCTGACGATGTGGCGGATGTCGTGACTGCAGTGGAGCGTCTCGAACATGCGGGCGCAGCTCGGGGTGCGACTGCCAGTGATATGCCAGCCTTGCCAGCAACAAAGAAGGTGAAGCTTAGCGCAATCGCTGCGGCGGCAGCTGTAACTGCCAACAACGCAGCGCAGCGCACGCCTCTGTCCGGTGATGCTGATTTGCCGAAGAGACTGGAGCTTGGGGAACGCCGCTCCGCATTTGAGCGCCGCCCACGCCCAGGTGCAGCAGCCGCTGGACCTGCTGGCGACGACGACGACATGGATGTTGGTTTCGATGACGATGACAACCCGCACTTCGGTGGCGGTCCTAAAGCGGCGCCGAAGTGTCGCAGCGCTACGGCTGCTGAGGAGGATGGCGATGTGTACACAGCCGCCTTGACTGCCGCGGAGACGAAGCGCGCACGCAAGCGGCAGATGTATGACCCAGCAGAGCGCTTTGCGCCGGTGTATGCGTCGGAGGAGCCGCAGGCAGAGGCAGAAGAGCGGCGGGGGATTACAGGTGCAATGTGGAGCAATCGCGGGTTGACTCCTCACCGGAACAAGGACAAGAAGAATCCACGCAAGAAGCACCGCATTGCGTATGCGGACGCTTTGGTTCGCCGCAAGGGCGCAGTGCGTGACGCGGCATCAGGTCCGGTGGCCGGTGGGCTGGGCTACGGCGGCGAGGCGACGGGTATCAAGTCCACTGTCGTCAAGAGCCGACGTTTGTGAGCTCTACTTGTCATTCCACGACAGGCAAACAATCACGAGTGCGCCTCGAGTCCACAGCAGTGGCAGAAGCCTCCATCAACCCCGACGCGCGCAAATGTCGGCACCAGCTTGGGACGCGGTAGCTCATCACGAGACTTGTTCGGGTGGATGAGCACCTTGACGCCCTCGCCCCGTGTTGCGGTGCGGAAAGCCTCCGCAACATCCTCTAATGCGTAGTGATGGCTGATCAGCGGCTTGACGTCAACGGCCCCTGAAGCCACGAGGTCAATGGCAGCTTTGTACAGGTTGCAGTAGCGGAACACGCCCATGATGTCCACCTCGCGCTGCGTGGCATCAGCTAGGGGAATGGTGGCATCCGCATGCGCCCCAATGCCGACAAGCACACACTTCCCCCCGGATTTGCAGGCGCGGATACAGGTGGCGATGCACACATCTGCGCCGCTGCACTCGATGCAGCTATCGAAACCTTCGAGTTGACCGGCTTTGACAGAAGCTGCTACATCCACCTCCTTTGCATTCATTGTCGCTGAAGCGCCCAGTCGGGAGGCCATAGCGAGACGCTGCGCCTGCGTGTCCGTGACGATCACGTGCGTCGCACCGGCCGACAAAGCAGCTCTGAGCGTCAACAGGCCCACTGCACCAGCCCCTGTGATGAGCACCCTGTGTCCCGGAGCCACAGCCGCTTTGCGCACAGAAGCTAGTGCGACGTTGAGGGGCTCCAGCAGCGCTGCCTCGTCAAGGCTGACGTGAGCAGGCAGCTTGTGACACCACTGCGCCGGGTGAAGCAGCAACTGTGCCAGCGCTCCGGGGCACTTGCTGAGGAAACTGCCCAAGAAACGGACGCGGGGACATAGGTTGTATCGCCCGCCAGCACACGTGGGGCACTGGCCGCAGGGGACACCAGCCTCAAGCGCGACGGAGTCTCCCACTCGCAGGTGCTCCACTCCGGGGCCGACAGCCTCCACGACGCCGCTCGCTTCGTGACCCATGACGCCTTGGAAGCCGTCAGTTGTAGGCAGCTGCATGGCTTGGCCTTTAATCATGGCGTCCTTCCAATAGTGGACGTCGCTACCGCAGAGCCCGACAGCTGCAACGCGGACAAGCACCTGGCCTGGCCCAGGCTGTGCTACCGGCCGCTGCATGAGTCGCAAATCCTCCACGCCATGCAGCACGGCGGCGATGGATTGCATTACAACAACGTTCTGTTCAGCGAAGGCCGAGTCTAGTTGCCCTCATCGTCGCCGTCATCGGGTCCTAAAGCAGCGCCTGGGTTCGCGGCCTTATACTCGCCGCGACACCGCTTGCTGCAGAATTTCACCTCTTCCCAACACTTCTCCCACTTCTTGCGCCAAGTGAACGGACGCGCGCACTTGACACAGATCTTGGACGGCAGGTTCTCCTTTTTGACGCCACGAGGCATGGCACCAGACCCAGCGCTCTTGCCGCGCCCGCTGACTACTGTGACGGCCAACCGGCGCGCAGCAGCACCGAGCATCAATGAATGCACCACTCAGTCTGTGGGTGCAGACTGCTGAGTGGGGGCGTGGTGCAGGTAGCGGAAGTAGAATGCGAGATAGATGAGTACAGTCCCCACGTTGAAAGCAAGGCGTGGAAAGAAGTGGTGTCTGAAGAAAACAACGTCAAACGCTATGATTGTGCACACCAAACACGCTACATACAGGGCGTCCACGGCTGTCATGGTGCGCAGAGAGGACATAGCTACAGAACATGCTGCTCGCGGGGGGGAACTGGGCGCGCGAGTCCACGTTGGCTGGTCGACAGCACAGTTTTCCCCTCTCTCTTCAGCGTGTATGGCTCGCGCACTGGACGTCGTCCACAAGGCGGTCGTCTCGTTGCTGGGTGTGGCCACCGTCGCGAGTGCAGGGTGCGTGCTGCCCGCCCGTCTGTGTTGGTCGCACACAGGAACACAGCGTTGACTGACTCTTGGAGCCTCTCTTGCCCCCAGGTGGTTCGCTGTGAACGCCTACAACACCGTGCAGCACGCGAACCGGCCAGCCGACGAGACCCGCAAGCAGGAAGAGCCGCAGTCGCCGCCCAAGCGCGCCTAGTTTTGATGGCTCCAGCTTCAGCTTCAGGCAACCCCCAGGCTGTTGCGGAGGCGTTCGTCGCCGCAGGACTTGACGATGCGGATCGCCTGGACAGCTTGTTCCACTATGGTGCGGTGGACGCGCAGGCAACTGACGCCGACGGCAACACGCTGCTGCACGAAGCCGCTGCTCAAGGCAATTTGCGAGCTGCAAAGAGCATAGTCAAGCGCGCTGTGTTTTGGCATACGCCAGCAAGGCGCGACTATCTGAACCTGAGAAACGCAGCAGGCTTCACTGCGCTTGACCTTGCACGTGCCTCTGGCTCTGATGGTGTGGCCTCGTGGCTGCTTGCCCTGGGCGCCGCTGACCCGCTGGCTCCGCCTCCGCGGCAGCGGGGCCCACCTCACATGGCGGTGTCGCGCGCAGCAACTGCTGTGCCTCAGCAGCGTCGCAGTATGTCGCCCCCATCACGGAGCCGCCCCGGGACATCAGTTTCGATGCTGAATGCAACTGCCCCGGCTAGCTTTGGTGGGAGCAACATGCAGCGGGCATCGTCACCGCCATTCCCGAGCATGCCGCGGCGAGGAAACTCCGCATTTGCGTTGCTGGAATCGTATATCCTGTCATCGCTCTCTGGAGTTGCGCCGCCCCCCGATTCCGCCTCTGTTCGTTCTGCCCTTGTGGATGTGGCTTCAGCTTTGACAGCGGGTCAGACGCTGCAACGGGAGCGGCAGGAGCTGCTCGCACAGCTCGACGCTGCGAAACAGCTAGCAACACGTGCAGCGGCCTCTGCGCGTGGAGCGGTCGCGACGGATCGCCAAGCTGAGATTGACACTCTGAAGGCGCAGCTGGCATCCGCGCAAGCGACTGCGCAGACATCTCAAACCGAGGCTGCTGACCTTCGGCGTGAGCTAGAGCGTGTCAAGCGAGATTGCGCCAATGCTTTGGCTGACGCTAAGGTAACGCACGCAGACGAAATGGCTGCGCTAGAATCGCAAATGATGGACACGCTGGATGACTTGCAGGCGTCTTTCATCGCCAAAGGCTACGACTGCGGCTATGCTGACGGCGCAGATGCAGAGCGCTCGAGGGCAGCGGCGGCGCCTGATGTCAACGAGATGCTCCCGCTTGCCCTTGCATCAGTTGCCACGCCCTCGCGCTCTGCAGCTGACGCGCGTGCGTCTGTTGGTCACGAGAGTGCGAGCGAGGTGGATGATGTTCTGCGAGGATTGATTAGCGATGCAGATGAGCGTAGAGACTCCACGGACAGCTTGGTATCCTCTTCTCACGCTCGCGCTTCTGCGCGTGTCAGGACGAGCTCAAGTGGAATGCAGGAGGAGGAGCCGCTAGAGGTTGTGCATCTGCGTCCAGTGGCACCCCTGGGCAATCAACCGCAGGACAGTGATGACGAAGAGCTGGAGCTGGCACTGCTCCGCACGCGCCTCAAGGCTGCTGCTCAGACGGCCGCGGATGGCGAGGCGTTGGAGGAGGACCAGCTGGCTGCTATGCTGGCCTCGAAGCGCGACAGCCTTCGTCCCATCTCCCCAGAGCCCTCTCCTAATTTGCGGCGCTTGGAGACTGCCCTCTTTTGATTGCTATGTGCATGGGTGTTACTGTGCTAATAAATAGAGAAAGGAACCGCAATCGCACGATCATCTACCCCACGGCCAGCGGATGCCGCTGCTTGGCGCCTTGCTCCCATTCTGTTGTTGATGCCCACCACCGCTGCCACTCGCTTGGAACATGTGGTACGCCACATTGTCTGTTTCATCGGTGAAGTCATACCCGACTGTGTTCAGCGCCGCTGTGAACTCAGTCACCTCATGAGGCTGCACCTGTGCCCCGACCAGCACCTTCGCGACGTTGCCGCCAGCATTGCGGTAGTGGAACAGAGTGATGTTCCACCGCGGCGACAAAACGTCCAGGAAACGAACAAGCGCGCCTGCCTTCTCAGGGAACTCAACCTTCAGAAGGCGTTCGTGGGGTGGCACCTCCGGCGAGCCGCCCACGAGATGCCGCAAGTGCACTTTCGCAAGCTCGTTGGCCGATAAATCCACTGTGGGGAAGGCCTCCGCCTGCATGCGCTCCAGCAAGCCGGCCAGCTGCGCAGGCGACCGGAGGGCCACGGAGTACAGGACATGCGCTTCGGACGCATTCGGCCCTCCGGTGCGGTACTTGAACTCCGTGATGTCCAGCTGACCCGCCGCGACAGCTGCCGCGAAGCGCTTGAATGCGCCAGGTGCCTCCGGGATGGTTGTGGCGAGCACCGCCTCGGTTCTCATCCCCACATCTGCAAGTTCGGACACGAATCGTAGGCGGTCGAAATTCATGTTCGCTCCAGACGTGACAGCCACCACGTGCGCCTCACGCATGCCCGAAGCAGCGAGGTACGCCTTGGCGCCCGCCAGGGCGAGAGCGCCTGCAGGCTCCAGGATGCTGCGTGTGTCTTCGAAGACGTCCTTGATGGCGGCACAGATGGCGTCCGTGTCCACCAACACGACGCCGTCTACCGTGTCGCGGGCGATGCGAAAGCACTCCGCGCCGACGGTTTTGACGGCGACGCCGTCTGCAAAGCCGTCTACTTTGGCAAGAGTTACCCTGTGGCCTCGCTGCAAGCTAATCGCCATCGCGTTCGCCCCCGCCGGCTCGACACCGATGACAAGGACTTCCGGACGGACGCACTTGACGTACGCCGCGATGCCTGCGATCAGGCCGCCGCCGCCAACAGGCACGAAGATCGCATGCAACGGCTTGGCGCCGTGCTGCCGCAGGATTTCCATGCCCACTGTCCCCTGACCCGCAATCACGTCCGGCGCATCGAACGGTGGGATGAACGTCCGTCCCTCCGTTTCCGCCAGAGAGCGTGCGAAGGCGTTCGCCTCGTCGAACGTGTCCCCTACTAGTCGCACAGTGGCCCCCATCCGCTTAACTGCCTCCACTTTGATGCCGGGTGTCGTGACAGGCATGCACACCACAGCAGAGAGACCGAGGCGCTGCGCGGAGAGAGCCACCCCCTGGGCGTGGTTGCCCGCACTGGCTGTCACCACACCGGCCGCCAGCGCCTCTGGGCTGAGACTCGCTATCCTGTTGTACGCGCCTCTCAACTGCCGGGGCACCGGAGGGAGAATTGGATGAGGAGCACGGGGTGTTGTCAGTGCCCGTGCGTGGAAGTGAAGCGTGGAAGTGGGGCAGGAAACGCACCTTGAAGCTGAACACGGGCTGCATGTCCTCCCGCTTCAAGTGCACCGTGTTCCCTACGCGCTCACTCAGTCGTGTGGCCACATCTAGGGGCGTCTCCACCTTCGGGTGGACAGGCGAGCACAGACGCCGGTGTGAGGCGGGGCACTGTGCCACAGAGAACGACAGCACAGCACACCCCCCGCTTCCCTACGGGCGGACTGCTCCACGGTACGTACCGCTATTTCGTAGACTCGAGCCGTCAAAATGCGGCGCAAGTAGCCGTTCAGGTCGCACGCCACCGCGTCGGGGCCACGAGTGACAGGCACAACGACGCCGGGAGGCACTCTCAACTCGTCTGGGAAAACCACCGGCAGCTCCGCTGGCAAGGTTGCCGGCGCTACAGGTGGTTGCTGAGGTGCAACTACGCTGAGGCGGGCGAGGGAGCGCGGGCAGCGAGCAGGGCCAGTCGCACGAGGACCCAGCCGCGCAGCAGGACCTGCGGCCTCAGTCTGGGCGCCGCCGCACCACCAAGGTGCTGCATGCGCGCTCAGTGACGAGAGGCTGCGCATGGTGTGTATGCGAGGCGAACACGAGACTGATGACTGAGTCGGGGGTAGGCTAGGACCAGATCTCTAGAGACGTCAAAGGTCTGGACAAAGTGAGTGCAAATACACGGCCCGTGTCTAATCCTTCCGCCGCAGGCTGGATGTAACCTTGGCTGCTCGGTTGCTGGAGGTGTTGATGTCTTCCAGGTTCTTCTTCAGTGCCGCTTGCACCTTGGGGTCAGCCTTGGCCAGCACCTCCTGGATCTGTGCGTTCGCCTTGGTGATGGCCACGTCGTTCTTGGCCTTCATGGCAGCCTCCAGCTCCGCGAGCTTCGGCTTGAACGCATCCTGCGCGGAGCGCTCCAGCGTGTTCAGCGTCTCCGTGGTGTCCTGCACATATGCGCTCACCAGCTTGCCCTCCACCATGCCGGTGGCGGCGATAACCACCTCCGGCGACACATCCCCGACGTCGTCACGGACGTTGCTGAACATGTTCGTCTTGGCGTGCAACACATCGAACTTGAGGAGAACCTGGTAAAGCACAATCTTGATGATGTCCTGCACAATCCACCAGATGAAGACGTACAGCCATGTGACGCCCAGCACGTAGGAGCTGGTGCGGTTGCTGATGGAGCACCCAGCGGAGGTGCAGTTAACCTTGTCGGAGACGCCCGTCATGCGGGTGCCTGACAAGAACTGAACGTCCTTGTACGTGTTGCAGTCCATGACGCCCTGCGGGCATGCGCCGTCGGCCTGGCCGCTGCCAAAGTACTTGGTCTCAAGCGGCTTCTCGTTCAGGCTGGTGGGCCACTTGGCGGTGAGGATGGTGCTTGAGCCCAGCGCAATCATGGCCGCTGCAATCAGCTTCCAGTCGGGGCGCATGCTTCCGAACCAGCCTTGTGTGCGTGCGGAGAAGAGGGTGAGGAAGTCGGAGAGGGAGACCTTGAGGTACATGCAGCTGGTCAGCTGGCCGTAAGTCAGCGGGCCGAGGCCCCATTTCTGCCAAGAGCCGTTGGGGTTATGGCTGTCCAACATGAGATGCAAATACAGGATACTGCCAGCGAATGCGACGCCGCCGAGGACGGAGGCGATGAGGTATGTCACTGGCAGGTTCCACTTCTCGGGGAACTTGCTGGGCTCCACGTGGTCGTACGCGATGCTGATGATGGTGCCGTCGTTCAGCAGCGTGATGAAAATGAGCGCAATCACAGGGATAGCGAATGTGCGCGGCCACTGCTCCACGCAGATGCGGCCTGCCAACAGATTATTCTGCGCTACAACGGAGCCGCTGTTGAAGATTGGTGAGTTGCTTGGGAGGTTCTGCACTGTGACACCGCTGTACACGATGCCGCCGTGCGGCGCCGTGAAGGAGAGGGCCTGCGCCAGGTCGGTGATGTTGAGAATGCGGTAGGGGCAGATGGAGTCGGACCACATGACCAAGGCGCCACCGGGCTGCCCAGCGCTGCCGCCAAAGTCGTTGAAGGTGGCCAGCACCACGTTCTGCGTCACTCCCTTCTGCGGGAAGCTGCGCATGCCGAGCGCGTACTTGGACGGCTGGAAGGCGAGCACCGCGATGAAGAAAAAGACGAGCAGCTGCAGCGTGCAGGCGACTCGGTACAGCACAAAGTTCTGGATACGCTGAAAGATGCTGCGCGCAATGGTGATGGCGTCGATGATGATGCTCAGCCCCGGGTGGGTCAGCACAATGTCAGCCGCCGCGCGAGCCGCGTCAGTGGCGCCCTGCACGGCCACGCCGATGTCAGCCTTCTTGAGAGCGGGGGCGTCGTTGACGCCGTCGCCAGTCATGCCCACCGCGAAGCCCTGGCGACGCAGGGCCTCCACGATGAGGAACTTGTGCTCAGGGAACACCTGCGCAAAGCCGTCCGCCTCGATGATCATGGGCGCGTACTTGTGCAGGTCAGCCGGAGCCTTGCCGTCCGCTTCCAGGCTGGGCAGGCCGTGTGCGTTCAGTATGTTGGTTCCGATGCCCAGCACGCGTGCCGTCTCCTTGGCGATGGCGGTGTGGTCGCCCGTGATCATCTTCACCCGAATGCCGTACTCCATGGCCTTATGCAGAGTAGCCTTG
>Ga0164297_10001579_pt1 | contig 23873 bp, 23 predicted proteins | sample GEODES058metaG_FD_113539 | JGI IMG/M metagenome (GOLD analysis project Ga0164297, IMG submission 113539) | Dystrophic lake water microbial communities from Trout Bog Lake, Wisconsin, USA - GEODES058 metaG | ecosystem: Environmental > Aquatic > Freshwater > Lake | place: USA: Trout Bog Lake... | reverse complement strand
GTCCGCATCTTCAAGACGGACTATGTCGCCTGTCCCTCCTGCGGTCGGACGCTCTTCAACCTTCAGGAGACCACGGCTCGAATCAAGGCATCCACCTCACACCTCAAGGGAGTCCGCATCGCCGTGATGGGATGCATTGTGAACGGCCCGGGTGAGATGGCGGACGCCGACTTCGGCTACGTCGGAGGTGCACCCGGTAAAGTGAACCTCTATGTCGGCAAACAGGCCGTGAAATTCAATATCCCGGAGGGAGATGCAGTGGATCGACTTGTTGATTTGATCAAGGAGCACAACAAGTGGGTTGAGCCGACGGCCTAAAATCAACTCTCTTTTATCGGGAAGCAGAAATCGGTACGGGACAGAGGCCGCCGGCCGGAAAGACCGGTTCGGGTGGAGGAGAAATGAACCACGCTTTGATTTCGTTCATCATCCGTCGGATGTGACGGTAGGAGCGGACGCAGATCATCTTGCGGTAGCTCTTCCAGGGATTTCCCCAGTGGAGAATCTCGATCGTCACGCGACGGACGCCCCACGCCCGCATTTCACGTTTGGAGGGTTTGTAGAGGTCAATGGTATTGCGACCGGAGAGGGCAAATCCGTAGTCATCCACCTCGTAGATCTCTCCCGTGGCCCGGATTCGGAAGATCGTGCCGCAGGGCCAGCGAGCCCAATCGGCGGCGGCACTATTCACGATGCCGTGCCGCAGGGGCGTGCCTAACGCTGTTTTGGCCCCATAGCGGATATGGTCGCTCTCGCTCTGTGTGTAGGCGGTGGTTCGTACTTTCTGAACGGCGGCCCGTTGGATCGGGGGTTCGTAGGGAGGCAGCGGATGGGCACATCCGCCGAGAATGAGCAGCAGCGGAAAAAGTGGGAGAAAACGCTTCACAAGAGCATTTCTTGTCAGATCGGGGGGGAGGTTTCCAGTTTTCTCCTTCGACGTTTATTGCAAAATCGCCACACGGATTGCCTAGGCAGTCGGTGTCGCGATCCTTTAGAACAGAGGGCATGATTACCCACTTCGATCAGAAGACCAATAAGAAGGCCTTCGAGGTCAACATGACCAAGCCGATTTACGGGACTTTTGCAGAAATCGGAGCGGGACAGGAAGTGGCCCGCAGGTTTTTCCATGTCGGTGGTGCTGCCGGAACAATTGCCAAGACGATGTCCGCCTACGACATGACCTTCTCGGATGCGATCTACGGAAAAAGCACCCGCTTTGTGAGTCGTCAGCGCCTCGAGGAGATGCTTGACCATGAGTATTCGCTGCTCATCGAGCGCCTTGATGAAAAGGTTGGTGCTGAACGGACGTTCTTTGCATTCGCTGATACAGTCGCGGCACGTTCCTATAATACGAAGAACGAGTCACACGGATGGATGGGGGTCCGCTTTCAGAGCACTCCGCGCACGGCCCCAAACGACATCATCATCCACGTACGGATGCTCGATAATACGAATCAAGAGCAGCAGGAGGCACTCGGTATCGTCGGCGTGAACCTGATGCACGGGGCTTTTTTCAAGAGAAAGGATCTGAAGGCCTTCATCTCCTCACTTCTCGATGATCTGGATTCCACGAGGATCGAGATCGACATGATCCGTTTCTCCGGCCCCGATTTCGCCATGGTGGACAACCGGATTATGTGTCTGGAACTTGTCACCCAGGGATTGGCACAGGCAGTTCTCTTCCGTGGCGACGGGGAGGTCATTCAGGCCGCCGACCTTTTCTACCACAAGTCGTTGCTTGTGGAGCGCGGCAGTTTCCGCCCCGTCACCAATGTCCATCGGAACATGATCGAGTGCGCCCATGCCATGTTCCTGATGGAAGATGAGCTGAACGGTGAACAACCGGAGATCCTCCACGAGATCACCATGATGAATCTCATGAGCGGGGGTGAGCTCGACCTTCAGGACTTTCTGGACCGTGTCGACATGCTCGGGGCGCTCGGACGCAATGTGCTGATCTCCAAGTACGGCGAATTTTACAGGCTGGTCCAGTACCTGCGTCGTTATTCGGACAGGCCGATCGGATTACCCATCGGCATTCCAAGCCTTCATGAGATCTTTGATGAGAAATACTACGGCAACCTCGACGGTGGGATTCTCGAGGGGTTAGGACGTCTCTTCAAAAAAGGTGTTCGGATGTATGTTTATCCAACCAAGGATGAAAAGGGGCACATCATCGAGGCGGCCTCCTTCAAGGTTGATCCGGATCTCCGCGCCCTCTACGCCTATCTCCTCGAGAACCGCTTCATTGTCCCGATGGCCGGATGCAACCTCGAGTACCTAGGCATCGATTCGGCCAAGACCATGGCCAAGCTACAGAGCGGCGATCCCGATTGGGAAAAGATGGTGCCACCGAAGGTTGTCGAGATCATCAAGAGCCGGAAGTTCTTCGGCTGGGATGAAAAACAAACGGGCGCCTGATTAGCGGACGATCCCTCTCTCGCTGGAGGCGATGAAGTCCGCGAGATAACTCACCAGCTCCGAGTTGGCAAATTGCTCCCTGAGGGCGGCAAGCCCCTGCGTGGTGTTCAGATTGCTCCTGAAGATGAGTTTGTAGGCCTCGCGAAGCTCCCGGATCGTTTCGGGAGTAAAGCCGCGTCGTTCGAGCCCCACGAAATTGACGCCCCGGATCTCCGCGGGGTTTCCATCGGCGATCATGAAGGGAGGAACATCCTGCACGATCTTGGTGCAGCCCCCGATGATGGCATGGGCACCGATCCGGCAGAACTGGTGCACGCCGCTCAGTCCACCGACCACGGCGTGATCCCCCACGGTGACATGGCCGGCCAAAGTTCCGTTATTGGAGAAAATCACATGGTCCCCGACGACGCAGTCATGGGCGATGTGGGCGTAGGCGAGGAAGTTTCCGTGGTTTCCAACCTTGGTCACCGCATGGGGGGCCGTGGCGCGATGGATTGTAACGAACTCCCGGAATGTGTTGTTGGTCCCGATTTCAAGGAATGTCGGCTCGTCCTCGTACTTGAGGTCCTGACTGCGGTGGCCGATCGAGCAGTAGGGATAAAACTCGTTCCCTTCCCCGATGGTCGTCGGGCCGGCGATGGTGACGTTATTGTGGAGGCGGCAACCCTCGCCCAGCGTTACTCCCGGGCCGATGATGCAATACGGCCCGATGTGGCTCGACTGCCCGACATGTGCCGTCGTGTCGATGATCGCCGTGGGGTGGATTCTCGCCATGGCGCCGACTTATTTATTGATGATGCCGAAGAGGAGTACCCCTTCGCTGACCACCTCATTATTGACCACGCATTTGCAGGAGGCCTTTCCCAAATTCTTGCGTGCCTTGAGCATCTCGACGTGGATGAACAGCGTGTCGCCGGGGAAGACGGGCTTGCGGAACTTCACCTCGTCGGCGCTCATGAAATAGCCGATTTTGCCACTGTTCTCGGTCTTGCGCATCATGACGATCGAGGCGACCTGTGCCATCGCCTCCACTTGCAGAACACCCGGCATGACGGGATGGCCCGGGAAGTGGCCTTGGAAAAAGGGTTCGTTAATGGAGACGCTCTTCACCCCCACGGCCTTGATGTCACCATCGAATTCCACGACGCGGTCGACCATCAGGAACGGATAGCGGTGGGGAAGGACGGCCATGACTCCGTTGATATCCAGCGCAGGGGCAGAGGAGGTGACGGGTGTGGGGGCCATTGCGAGGAGATCGCTGTGGCGCTTGGCAATGGCACGGGCCAGTTCGGTATTCGGGCCATGCCCAGGTTTCACCGTCACGACGTGGCCGCGCAGGGGGCGGCCGGCGAGTGCAAGGTCGCCGATAATATCGAGGATCTTGTGCCGGACAAACTCGTCTTGGAACCGAAGCGGTTCCTTGCTCAGGACGGATTCGCCGCGGATGACGAGGGCGTTTTCCAGACTGCCTCCCTTGATGAGGCCCTTCTCCATAAGATCCTTCACATCCTCGTAGTGAACGAAGGTGCGGGCTGGTGCGATTTCCCGTGCGTAAACCTCAGGAGTGATTTCGAGGGAGAGGTATTGGGTGAAGCGTCCATCGTGATTGGCCTGGGTGCAGGAAATCCGTAGTCCCTGATGAGGAAAGACGGACATGATGGAGCCGGCCGGTGTCTCGAGATGGATCGGCTGACTTGGTTCAAATGGGGCACGCGCCTCCTGCTGATCCACGATGCCTGCCTCCTGGATCAACGCCACGTAGGGAGCGGCGCTTCCGTCTCCGATCGGCGGCTCGTTTGCATCCATTTCGATGAGGGCGTTGTCGACCCCCAGTCCAGCCAGCGCCGAGAGCACATGCTCGACGGTCTGGATCTTGGCATTTCCCTGCACAAGGGTTGTGGCTCGCTCCACGGTCTTCACATGATCGGCCAGAGCATCGACTATCGGTTCATCCGGCAGATCCGTGCGGCGGAATTTGTAACCATGCCCGGCGGGTGCAGGATGGATCGTGAGGGTGACGTTGCCGCCGTTGTGGAGGGCCGCTCCGGTGAGGCTGGCCGACTTGGCTAGGGTGCGCTGAAGTTCCATGGAATGGTCTGTTTCTGAAGAGATTAGGCGGACAAGCTAGGGGGCTTCCGGGGAGATGCGCCCATCCTTCATCCTGATGCGCCGGTCGGCCAAGGCCGCCACGGAATCGCTGTGTGTCACCATAATGACCGTGGACGTGCGTAGTGAAGCAATCTTTGCAATGACCTCAAGAACCTGGGAGGCATTGATGCTGTCCAGATTACCCGTTGGCTCGTCCGCCAGAAGGAGGGAAGGCCCGTGAACCAGTGCCCTGGCGATCGCCGCGCGCTGCATTTCCCCCCCGCTGAGTTGGTGGGGAAAATGGCCTGCTCGGTGATCCATTCCAACATCCTTCAGCATGACCATCGCCTCCCTGCGGACGCCTCCGGCAGCATCCCCGCGGAGTAGCAGGGGAAGCTCCACATTCTCCACGACGGTCATCGAGGGAAGGAGATTGAAGAATTGGAAAACGATACCCAACTTTCTGCGCCTGTACTCCGTCAGGGTCTTGTCATCAGCCTTCTCCAAATGAATTCCATCGACGATGACCTCGCCGGAGGTGGGGTGGTCCAGCCCTCCCAAGAGGTTGAGCAAGGTGCTTTTACCAGAGCCGCTGGCACCCGTGATGGCGACGAACTCTCCCCGTTCGATTTCGAGTGAAACCGAGTCGAGAGCCGAAACGGGAGGGGTGCCGTAGGAGCGGGAGGCTTTGACGAGTCGTATCATGCAGTTCACAAATGAACGGCGAGCCATGTTCGAGCAAGCTTCTATACGCGCCCACCATCCCGGAGAGTTTCGTATCCTCGGGGAGACGCATGATTTGCTGGCTGTCGAGAAGCCGGCCTTTCTTCTTGTTCACCCGAGCAAACCGGGCGATCCGGTGACCCTTTGGGACCGGCTCAAGGAGTTGCTGGCTTATGAAATCGCGGGAGGGGGACAGGTCTCCCTGATCAACCGCCTCGATCGTGAAACCAGCGGCATCGTCCTTGTGGCTAAGAGCGCCTCCGCAGCCCGGGCCTGCACCATGGCCATGGCTCGGGGTGATGTGGCGAAGGAATATCAGGCAATTGTTGCCGGATGGCCTGATAATGATGCCTGGGAGGTTGACGAGCCCATTCTTAGGCTTGGAGAGGTACAGGATTCACGGATCTGGCTGAAGAGAGGAGTTCATCCGGCAGGAGCTCCCTCCCGTACGGGATTCCGGGTGTTGAAGCGGTTGACTCATCCGATGCATGGACCAATCTCCCTGATTCACTGCATCCCCTACACCGGAAAGACTCACCAGATCCGTATTCATCTGGCGCACTCGGGTTATCCCGTGGTGGGAGACAAAATCTACGGCCCCTCCGAGGAGTGCTATCTGGAGTTCATCGAGACCGGTTGGACGTCCCGACTCGAGTCCAAGCTATGGCTCCCACGTCATGCCCTTCACTCCTGCTCCCTGCAATTAGACTATCTGGGGCAACGGCACCGCTGGGAATCGTCACTGACGCCTGATCTGCAGTCGTTTCTTGAGCTGACATAAGGGATCTCCGCGAGAATTTTAGAAGGGCATCTCCAGCGGATCCCTTGTGGAGAGCTCCCAAGCGAGCAGGGCTTTTTTTCGGTCGAGCCCCCACCGGTAGCCGGTGAGCTTTCCACGGGAAACAACGCGATGGCAGGGAATCACGATCGACAGTTCGTTGGTTCCGACGGCTCTTCCCACCGCACGTGCAGCCTTCGGTCGTCCGATTGCTCTTGCGACGTCGCCGTAGGTGAGGGTGGTTCCTTTCGGGATGCAGCGCAGATGTTCCCAAACCGTCAGTTGGAAGGGCGTGCCGATCACCAGAAGAGGGATCGATTCCGGATTTTGGAAAATCCGCAGTATCATCGCGTTGGCCGAGTCACTAGAACGCAGGTGGAAGGAGGACCACTTGCTTTTCAGCGAGTCGAACCCCTCCTGCCTGGAGTCAGCAAAATGGAGAGCCGTCACGTGCTGGTCCGCCAACAACACTGCACATCCCCCGAACGGTGTCTCGGCGAAGCCCCATGCCAACTCGCCGTGAGCTTTCAGCTCCCTGACTCTCGCATCATGAGGGGAAAGCCAGAGATGCACGGGGCGATTCAGGGTTTGGCGGGCATCAGACGAACCAACACCTCGTTCCGCCTCATGAATCCCGGAGTCCATGGGGGATTGTAGTATGCGAAGATGGGGGTTCCTGTGGTCGGAAGGTTTTTGGAGAGAGCCCATGAAAGGAGTTTTTTCGCGGCGGCTTCGCTAGGTGCCGGCTTTGAGGGACCCGAGAACTGGTAGGCAGCATAACGGCCGGCCGGCTTCTTGCTCACGGTGACGTCCGGATTCGAGGGAGTCGGAACCCCCTGATCGGCTACGGTTTTCGGCACAATGAAGCTCATGGTTCCCGATTCCGTCCCGGTCATCAGCACCGGCGTGGTCATGGAGATCTTTTGAGAATGTTCGTTCCTGCCGGAGATAAAGCGGAAGAGCTTCATGAAGGATCCATCCTCCCCGCGTTTCTGCATCTGGGTGGAGACAAGCGTCAGCTCCGGATAATCGCGGATCTCAAAGGACCCATCCTTCTCCACGATTTTGTAGTCGGGTGTCTCGTATTTCGAGTTCGAGCACCCTGGAAGGAGTGAGAGGAGCAGGGTGATCATCAGGAGAAGGGGAGAGAAACGGTTCTTCACAGAGTCACTTCAGGTGAAGAGGGTCATTCCGTCAAAGGATAAACGGAGAGCTAGCAAGAGAGTGCAGCCATGAGGAGTCGAACCTCAAACCTTCTGATCCGTAGTCAGATGCTCTATCCAATTGAGCTATGGCTGCGTAACCGCCTTAACTGATTAAGGGATTGGGAACTAAAGCGAAGAATTCCGCCCCGGTCAATCTGTTTTCCGCGTATTAAACAGGATTCGAAGTACTTAGTGAGAGGCATTGCTGGCCGAGTGAGCGGTAGCCTGGGATCTCTTTTGCAGGAAGAAGACAATGCAGAAAACCACCAGCAGCAGACAGGGAAGGATCGCCACCTGACCCAATGTCTGGAGTCCGGCGGCAGCCTCGATGGTGGCGTTGGCTTTCTCTCCGGGCGCAAGTCTTGCCGCAATGCCGCGATCGTAAATCCGCCCCATGACGGGAAGGACGAAACTGACGCTCAGCATCCCGGCTCCCCCCATGATGGCCAGTCCCAAGGCACCGGTCTTGGGGAAGCGTTCACTCACGTAGCCGAGCATCGTGGGCCAGAAGAAGCAGACGCCGACGGCAAAGACGGTTGCGGCCGCAAAGAGCATTGCTCCGCTACTGATACTTAGTGTGTAAAGGCCGATGGCGCTGATGGCCGCGCTGGCCAGAAGCATCCCCTCGGGGGCGATCTTGTGGACAAAGACGCCGGCGAACATACGACCGACGGCCTGGATGCCGGTGATCCAGACAAGCACCAGAATACCGGATACGCCCGCGGTGGTGAGGATGTTGGGAATCCATTGGTTGGGAGCGAGTTCCGTTGCGGCTGTCAGCAGCATGCAGCCCACCATCAGAATGAAGAGCGGATTGAGACAGGCCGCAAACATGGCCTTGGTGGAGATGCCCTGCTGGACGCGTTCAGTCTTGGGAAAGCTCTGTCCCCGGAACATGGCACCATAGGTCGCAAGCGGGATGAGCATGCAGGCGAACTGTACCTTCCATCCAAGACCCGCTTTGCCCAGCACGAATGCTAGGATTCCGCCGATCACGATGCCTCCAGGAAACCAGACGTGAAAGGAGTTAAGCTTGGTGGTCTTGTCATCAGGGAAAAGGGTGGCAATGAGGGGATTGCAGGCCGCCTCGACCGAGCCGTTGGCAATGCCGAATATCAGGGTTCCCGCGTAGAGGCTCCAGTAATCCCAAGCAAAGATGGTGAGGAGGATGCCTGCCAGATGTCCCGCAAAGGCGATCCTCATAATGGCCCCAAGTCCCAGTACGTCACAGAGAGGGCCTCCTATCAGCATGGCCAAGGTGAAGCCCCAGAAGGCCGTACCGTTGATCCAGCCGATCTGCTCGTTGGAGAGGTGAAACTGGCTTGCCCAGTCGCCTGCCGCACCTCCTCGGAGGGCGAAACTCATGGCGGTAACAATCAGGGCAACGCAACTGGCGCGGAAGAGACGAATCTGGTTCATGGGGGGAGGGGTTGGCGGCCCGACTTTTCGTGGCCGATCTCTCTAGATACAGTGGGAACTGGCATCGGAGTCAATCGATTCCTTGACGGAAGGAGGGGTGTGCGGCATAGTTTTTGAAATTCTTATCAAGAGTGACGGAGGGACTGGCCCGGTGATGTCACGGCAACCGCTGCGAAGCTTTTCGTAGGACCAGGTGCCAAATCCAGCTCCGCGAAAGCGGGGAAAAGATGAGAAACTTGGCAGAGCCGATGATCCCCAAGGATCCAGGCACCCAGGTCTCTTCGCCACTCTTGATCGGAACACAACGACCAAGATCCCATGTCCAAGAAACCCTGGTTCAGTAATCTGAAATGCCGTGAATGCGGACGTCTCTACGAGAAAGAGGCAATCCACATCTGTGAGTTCGACTTTGGTCCGCTGGAGGCCGCCTATGACTACGAGGCGATCCGCGGAGTCCTGACCCGCGAACTCATCGAGTCGCGCCCGCAGACGATGTGGCGTTACCGCGAGCTTCTTCCCATCGACGGTGAGCCGACCGTCGGCACGCAGGTGGGATTTACCCCGCTCGTGAAGGCCGACCGTCTTGCGAAGAAGCTCGGAATCCGCGAACTCTGGATCAAGAACGATTCGGTCAACTATCCCACCCTTTCCTTCAAGGACCGCGTTGTCTCCGTTGCCTTAAGCCGCGCCCGCGAACTCGGCTTCGAAGTCGTGGCCTGTGCCTCCACCGGCAACCTCGCGAACTCCGTGGCCGCGAATGCAGCCAACGCAGGCCTGAAGAGCTACGTGCTCATCCCCTCGAATCTCGAGCAGGGGAAGGTGCTCGGTTCTCTAGTCTACGGCACCAATGTGATCGGCATCACCGGGCCTTACGATCAGGTAAACCGACTTTGCTCGGAAATCGCCGGCAAGTACGGCTGGGGATTCGTGAACGTCAACCTCCGCCCATACTACGCTGAGGGCTCCAAGACGATGGGCTTCGAGATCGCCGAGCAGCTGGGATGGAAGCTTCCGAAGCATACCGTGGCCTGCATGGCCTCGGGATCGCTCCTGACAAAGATCCACAAGGCCTACAAGGAGTTCATTGACCTCGGTATTGTCGAGAAGAGCCCCTTCACGATCCATGGTGCCCAAGCCACCGGATGCTCCCCGATCAGCGCAGCCTTCAAGGCCGGCACCGACATCGTGAAGCCTGTCCAGAATCCCGACACCATCGCGAAGTCGCTTGCGATCGGGACGCCGGCGGACGGCTACTATGCGATCCGTTCCATGCGCGAGACCGGCGGCAGCTGTGAGGACGCCACCGACGAAGAGATCGTCGAGGGCATCAAGCTGCTTGCAGAATATGCCGGCATCTTTGCCGAGACGGCCGGCGGCGTCACCGTTGCCTGCGCCAAAAAGCTCATCGAGTCCGGCAAGATTCCCAAGGATGAGAGTGCCGTGCTCTGCATCACCGGCCACGGGCTCAAGACGCAGGAGGCAATCGTCGGCAAGGTCGGCGAGCCGCGCATCATCGGCGCCAGCCTGCATGAATTCGAGGCCCTCATCGCTGACGAAGTCGCCATCAAATCCTAACAGCCAAAAGCCAACAGTCTAAACCGCTAAACACACAAAATCATGCCCATCATCCGCATCCCCACCCCGCTCCGCAAGCTGACCAATAATCAGGAGGAGGTCACTGCGACCGGCGCCACCCTTGGTGCCGTTCTCGACGAACTCAACGCAACCTTCCCTGGTCTCGGCGAGCGCATTGTCGATGAGACCGGTGCGATCCGCCGTTTCGTGAACATCTTCGTCAACGACGAGGATGTACGCTTTCTTCAGGAAAAGGAGACCCCGATCAAGGAGGCCGATGTCGTCTCCATCGTTCCTGCCATTGCCGGCGGCTAGTACCCCTTGCCTTCCCGCCCCTAAAATCCGATCTTTAGTTCCATGGAAACGACCCGCCTCTGGCTCATGTATCCGGCGAAGCTCATCACGCGACCCATCGTCTACGAGCTTGGCCACAAGTTTTCCGTCACGACGAATGTGAGGCAGGCAAGCGTCACCAACGAGATCGGCCTAGTTTGCCTGGAACTCATCGGAGAGCGCGGAGAGACCAAGCGGGCCATCGCCTGGCTTGAGGAACTCGGCGTGAAGGTGGAACCCGTCGAGATCAACACGATCGAGGGCTAATTTTAATCCATGAAAATCTCCCTTGGCAGCGACCACGCTGGATTCGAATACAAGCAGGCCATCGCCGAAATGCTCCGTACGCAGGGCCACGAGGTCATCGACTGCGGCACGCATTCCGCGGACTCGACCGATTACCCCCTCTGGTGCATCCCCGCCGCCGAGAAGGTGGCGAGCGGAGAGGCCGACAAAGGAATCGTCTTTGGTGGATCCGGAAACGGAGAGGCCATCGCCGCCAACAAGGTAAAGGGAGTCCGCTGCGCCATCGCTTGGAGCGACGATACGGCGCGTCTGGGGAGCGAGCATAACAACGCCAACGTCCTTTCGATTGGAGAGCGGATGGTCTCCCTTGAGACTGCAAAGCGTCTCGTAGATATCTGGCTCTCCACCCCGTTCGAGGGGGGGCGCCATCTCAAGAGAATCGAGGAACTTGCGAAGTACGAAGCTGGACTTCCGATGTCCTGAGCGTTAGCTGACCGCTACGAAGAGAGCGGTCGCATTGTCTTTGCCCGAGTACTTTACTGCCTCGGCCACGAGATGCTGGGCGGGTGTGAGGTTCTTGTGGCGCGCATCTAGGTCCTCCGCAATCCTTTGATCGGAGAGACCATCGGTCACGCCATCCGAGCAGATCAGAAACCTGTCTCCCGGCGCGCAGGTGATTTCCCCCACCTGCGGGTTCACGAACTGGTTGTCCGCCCCAAGTGCTTTTTGCAGGCGGTTTTTTGCTGGATGCATCCGTGCCTCCCGCTCGCTGATCTGACCCGTGCGCCGCAGCCAGCCGACATGGGTGTCGTCGTTGGTGAGTTGGGTGATCTGCTCACCCTTCGGAAGGTGATAGATACGCGTGTCCCCGATATGTGCAAAATGCATCACTCCCTGAGTGAACCAACAAAGACTGAGGGTGGATCCCATGCCGCGACATTCCTCGTAACTGTCACCAAGATACTGGAGCGCCTTGTGAATCTCGGCAAACAAGGTCTCGAAGACCACCTCATAGCTGATCGGAGTTCCCTCCAAGCGCTGTCTGATAAGCGGGGGGAACATCTTGGTGACCTTATCGATGGTGATCCGGCTGGCAAACTCCCCGGAATTTGCCCCTCCCATGCCGTCGCTGACCGCAAAGATCAAGTCGGAGCCCGCCGTCGTTGATGAGCCTGTTTTCCCCAGATGACGCACGTCGGATGCATCAATCGACAACCCCACGAAAGCATCCTCATTGTTGGTGCGGCAGGTCCCCCTATCAGTGCATCCTGACCAGGAGAGAGGGAGGTGCGAGCCCGGGGGCAGTGTGGGAACAACGACGGGTTTGATCTCGTCGAGCACTGTGGCGAACTCGAAGTCGATCAAGCAAAAGCGGCCGTCTTGCTGGCGGTAGGTGACATTACGCGCTTCGGCATCGTCGTGACGCACGCCGAATTCCTTTAGTTCCTCAAAGAGTTCCAGGCAACGCTTGGGATCGAGTTGATCCACCCGCGAACCACAATTGGTGGTCACCAGGACAAGTTTCTCCGGGTCCGCCGAAATGACACGCGGGACAAATGTGCATCCTCTCTTTTCGAGATGCCGGAGCACGTGCACTTCATTGTCAAAGCGCTCCTTCGCCTTCGGGCCGTGAAACTGCTTCCGCACGCTCCCGTCGAAACCGATCTGCACGGTGGCGCGCTGGGTATCCTTGACGGTGATCATGATGAAAAGACGGAAGGTATTGAGTCTGCAGACGATTAGGTCAGAGGTCCCGCATAAGATGGAGAAGCAATTTCAAGGGAATATGGAAACTTCTTTGTCGTTGCCACACAGCTTACAGCCTAAACCGCCAGCATCTTCCAAATCTCCGCGATGTGGAGATTTCGTTATTTTGGCATTGAAGTTGCTTGATCCTTTCATGCCCGATTCTAAAGTCGGGAGATCACTCTGTTGCGGTTGTCCGAAACGCGCTGGGTGATCAAAAACAGACAACGGACGCACCACAACCACCCCAATCACATGGCGAAGTACAAACTCGAATACATCTGGCTCGACGGCTACGAGCCCGTTGCAAACCTCCGCAGCAAGACAACCATCAAGGAGTTCTCCAAGGCTCCCACGCTCAAGGACCTACCGATGTGGGGTTTTGACGGCAGTTCGACCCGTCAGGCCGAAGGAAGGAGCAGCGATTGTCTGCTCAAGCCCGTCGCCAGCTATGTCGATCCGACACGTGAGAACGGCTATCTTGTCATGTGCGAAGTCCTTCTTCCCAATGGCAAGCCGCATCCTACCAATGCCCGTGCCACGATTGTGGATGATCCCGACACCTGGTTCGGCTTCGAGCAGGAGTACTTCCTTTATAAGGACGGAGCACCTCTCGGTTTTCCGAAGGGTGGCTGGCCAAACGAGCCTCAGGGCAAGTTCTATTGCGGAGTCGGCCATGCGGCCGTCGGTGATGTGGCGCGCGAGATCGTTGAGGAGCACCTCGATATCTGCTTGGAGATGGGTATCAATCACGAGGGAATCAACGCCGAGGTGGCCAAGGGACAATGGGAGTTCCAGATCTTCGGCAAGGGTTCCAAGAAGGCCGCCGATGAGGTCTGGCTCGCTCGTTATGTCCTGATGCGCGTCTGCGAGAAGTACGGCGTCGACGTCGAGTTCCATTGCAAGCCTCTCGGCAAGGACATGGACTGGAATGGTTCCGGCATGCACACCAACTTCTCCACCAAGTTCATGCGTGAGAAGGGCGGCAAGAAATACTTCGAGAAGCTGATGGCGGCCTTTGACAAGTACAAGGATGAGCACATCACCGTCTATGGTCCTGACAACCACTTCCGCCTGACCGGTCTGCACGAGACGCAGTCGATCGACAAGTTCAGCTACGGCGTCGCCGATCGCGGTGCTTCGATCCGCGTCCCGCATAGCTTCGTGAACAGCGAGTACAAGGGCTACCTCGAGGATCGTCGTCCGAACTCCCAAGGAGATCCGTACAAGATCGCCAGCCGCGTTCTTCAGACCATCAAGACCGTTCCGACCAAGTAACGGAATCAAACTCATCAGACGCCGCCCTGGAAACGGGGCGGCGTTTTTGTTTTAGGGGCTTGCGCAGGAGGCGGAACTGGTTATTCTATTCAACCGCGCATCAAACATTTGCCGTCGGTCCTTGGGTGAACAGCATTTGCCGCTCACCGAAACGCGACAAGGGAAACCCGGCAACGAGAAATAACAGACACCATGCCTATCCGCCTCGGTCGCTTCGAAATGCCGAAGACCCTCGTCAAAAACGAGAAAACCGCCACTGAAACCTACGCCCAGTTCGTCGCCGAACCTTTTGAAGCCGGCTACGGCCACACCATCGGCAACTCACTCCGCCGCACTCTTCTCTCCTCGCTTGAGGGAGCAGCCATTACCTCGGTCAAGATCGAGGGGGCTCCCCATGAGTTCACCAGCATGCCCGGCGTCGTCGAGGATGTGGTCGAAATCATCCTCAACCTGAAGAAGGTCAAGTTCAAGGCCCACGATCACGAACCCCGCAACCTGACCCTCTCGGTCAACAAGCAGGGTGCCGTCACCGCCGGCGACATCACGTCGACCGCTCAGTGCGAGGTCCTGAACCCCGACCAGCACATCTGCACCCTCGACAAGAAGATGAAGTTCGAGGCCGAGTTCGAGGTCAAGGTCGGCCGCGGATTCGCCACCGGCGACGAGAACAAGGCCGCTGACAAGCCGATCGGCGTCATCGCCATCGATTCCATCTTCTCGCCCGTTACCAAGGTCAAGTACGCCGTCGAACAGACCCGCGTCGGACAGCGCACCGATTACGACAAGCTCATCCTCGACATCTGGACCGACGGTCGCCTCACCCCGGATGAAGCCCTGCTTCAGTCCGCCGCGATCCTCCGGCACCACCTCGACGTCTTCGTGAACTTCGACGACAACCAGGTCGAGTTCGACGAGACCCCGGTCGAAGTCAGCCAGGAGAACAGCCGCCTCAAGAAGTTGCTCGCCATGAGCGTGAACGAGATCGAACTCTCCGTTCGTGCCGCAAATTGCCTGAACAACGCCAACATCACCAGCGTCGGACAACTCGCCCTCAAGAGCGAGGCCGAGATGCTCAAGTACCGCAACTTCGGCAAGAAGTCGCTGAACGAGATCAAGGACAAGCTCGTCCAGTTGGGCCTGGGTCTGGGAATGAAATTCGAGCCCGGTCTTGTGGAAAACCTAGCCCCTGCAGCCGAATAAGGCGCCTTGGAATAACTGACACGCCATGCGTCACCGTAAAAAAACCGTCAAGCTCGGCCGCAGCCAGGCACACCGTGATTCGCTTCTAGCGAATCAGGTCTGCAGCCTGATCGAGCATCGTCGCATCAAGACCACCCTGGCCAAAGCCAAGGCTACCAAGCCTCTCGCCGAACGTATGCTTACGCTGGGCAAGAAGGGTGACCTTCATTCCCGCCGAATCGCGATCTCCTACCTCAAGAGCAAGGATGTCGTGAAGAAGCTCTTCACCGAGATCGCCCCGGCAGCCGCCGACCGCAAGGGAGGCTACACCCGCATCGTGAAGCTCGGAGCCCGTCTCAGCGACAGCGCCCCCATGGCTTATCTCGAGTGGGTTGATTACGCTCCCGAGATCAAGAAAGAGGAGTCGATCGAGGCCGCAGAGAAGCCTGCAAAGAAGGCCAAGGCAGAAAAGGCACCCAAGGCTGAGAAAGCCGAGGGTGAGGAGAAGCCCAAGAAAAAGGCTCCTGCCAAGAAAAAGAGCGAGGAATAAAGCCCGCCACAACCAATCAACGAAAAGCCCCGCAGCAATGCGGGGCTTTTTTTATGCCGCGTCGAGACCGAAGGCCGTGTGAGCCAGCTTGGCCGCATCGGCGATCTTCTCCTCGTCCAGAATCACGGCGATCTTGATCTCCGAAGTGGAGATCATCTGGATGTTGATGCCACCCTTGGCAAGGGCTTCAAAAAGCTTAGCCGCAACACCGGAGTGTGTGCGCATGCCGATACCCACCACGCTCAGCTTTGCGATTCCGTCCTGCTTACTGACCTTGCCGGCACCGATCTCCGAGGCGACGCGGTCCAGGAGATCGCCGATCTTTTCAAGCTCGTCACGGTTCATCGTGAAGGAGATGTCGGTCGTGCCGCTTGCCGAGACGTTCTGGACAATGACGTCGATCATCACGTGGGCGTCGGCCAGTGCGGTGAAGAGTCGTGCGGCGCATCCCGGTTTGTCGGGGACTTGAGACACGGTTACTTTGGCCTGATTGCGCTCGACGCTGACGCCGCGCACGACGACCTGTTCCATTCCTGCGGATTCTTCTTTCACGGTTGTTCCTGGGTTGTTGTTGAAGCTGCTGCGGACCTCGAAGGTCACTCCAAATTTTTTGGCAAACTCGACCGAGCGCGACTGCATCACCTTGGAGCCGCTGCTCGCCATTTCAAGCATCTCGTCGTAAGAGATCTCCTCGATTTTTTTTGCCGTCGGGACAACGCGCGGATCGCAGGTGTAGACACCATCGACGTCGGTGAAGATCTGGCAGGCGTCGGCCTCCACGGCGGAGGCAAGGGCGATGGCCGTGAGATCGGAGCCGCCGCGTCCCAGGGTGGTGATGGCACCCTCGCTCGTCTCTCCCTGAAAGCCGGCGACAATCACGATCTCCCCTCGATCGAGGTGCTTCTTGATCTGACCGGGGGTGATGTTGCTGATCTTGGCTTTGGTGTGGACGCCATTCGTGACGATCCCTGCCTGGGCGCCGGTCAGGGAGACAGCCTTTCCGCCCATGCTCTGGATCGCCATGGCGGTGAGGGCCATCGTGGTTTGTTCTCCCGTGGAGAGCAGGACATCCATTTCCCGCTCCGTCGGATTTGCGGAGACTTCCCTGGCAAGCTTGATCAGGGAATCGGTGACACCCGACATGGCCGAAACAACGGCGACGACGGAATTTCCTGCGCGCTGGGTTTCGAGAAGACGCTTCGCCACGTTGGTGATGCGCTCGGGATTGCCGACCGAGGTGCCGCCGTATTTCTGAACGATCAGTGCCATTTAATTGCGAATTGTTGCTAGGCCGGCTCGCACGGCTACCGCCGTTGCATCCGTCTCGATCGGGGCGGTGACAGCGTGTTTGGCGGTGTCGGGATCCTTGAGGCCGTGGCCGGTGACGGTGAGAACGACTTTGGAGCCCGGCCGGATCTGACGGAAGGGACAGCAGTCGCACTGCGTGGCCTTTCCGCTTTGATTGAAGCATTTGAAAAGCGCGGCAACCGGGGCGGCGCTGGCCGGTTCCACGAAGATGCCTTCGTTGGAAGCGAGCCACTTCTGGGCGGCCAGGATTTCGGAATCTTCCACGATCTCGAAGCAGCCACCTGATTCGGAGACGGCTTGAGTCGCGCCATCCCAGCTGGCGGGGCGCCCGATCCGGATAGCCGTGGCAACTGTTTCCGGATTATCCATGGGTGCACCGCGGTAAAGGGGAGCAGCTCCGGCCGCCTGGACACCCAGCATCCTGGGCAACTTGAAACTGCGTCCGAGGTCCTTGAACTCCTTGTACCCTTTCCAGTAGGCCGTGATGTTACCAGCGTTGCCTACCGGGAGGATATGAATGTCGGGCGCATCACCGAGCTCCTCAATGACCTCGAAAGCCGCGGTCTTCTGACCCTCGATCCGGTAGGGGTTGATTGAGTTGACGATCGCGAAGTCGCCGGTCTCCCCAAGCTCACGCACAAGGCGGAGGGCATCATCGAAGTTGCCGCGGATTGCGATGACACTGGCTCCATAGATGTAGGCCTGGACCATCTTGCCCCCGGCAATCCGACCAGCGGGTAGCAGCACCGCACACTTCATTCCGGCGCGCGCAGCATAGGCGGCCGCTGCCGCGGAAGTGTTTCCCGTGGAGGCACAAAGAACGGTGTGGGCACCTTCCTCGGCGGCCTTGGAAATCGCCATGGTCATGCCGCGATCCTTGAACGAACCGGTCGGGTTCAAACCCTCGTATTTGACGTAGACCTCTCCTCCCGTGATGGCGCTCAACTTGGGCGAGTGGATCAACGGAGTGGATCCCTCGCTCAGGGAGATCACGGGCGTGGCGTCGGTGACGGGAAGAAATTCCCGATAGCGAGCGATCACGCCGCAGTCGTTGTGAGATTGCTTCATTGGAACAGAAATCAGGTAAGGGTCTCCACGTTGAAGAGGACGGGTTGTCCCTTCACGCAATTCAGCGAGGTGATTGTCACCAGAGCATCACAGACTGCTCCATACGGAGCTTCGTGGATCATCAGAACAAGCGGAGTCTCTACTCCGGCGATCGACTCGGGTTGGAAAACCGAGGAAATACCGATGCCTGCTTCTCCAAGGACGCCTGCAATCCGAGCCAAGACACCCGGTTTGTCATCAACCGAGAGGCGCAGATAGTAAGAGCCGACGATCTCTTGAGACAGTCGGCTGCTTCCGTAGAGGCTGTGCGATGAGAAGCCGTAGGTGGAACGCGGAGCATCCAGCATGTGGGCCGCCTCCACCAGATCGCCGATGACGGATGTGGCCGTCGGGCCGCGTCCTGCTCCCCGTCCGTAAAAGAGGCTGTCGCCCACCAGATCCCCGCGCACCGCGACTGCATTGAAGACACCGTTCACCGATGCAAGGACATTCCCCTGGGGAATGAGCGTCGGCGCCACGCCGACCTCTACCTTGCCATCCTTTTCCCGAACCGACCCTAGGAGTTTGATGCAGTAACCGAGACTTTTGGCAAAATGAATGTCCGCGGCGCTGACGCGATCGATGCCCTCTACCCGGATCGTCGAGGGATCGACCCAGAATCCGTAGGCAAGCGCAGCCAGGATGATCGCCTTGTGACCCGCGTCCCAGCCATTGATATCGAGTGTCGGGTCGGCCTCGGCATAACCGAGTTGGACCGCTTCAGCCAGAGCCTCTGGGTAATCGAGACCCGCCTCCTGCATCCTGGTCAGGATATAGTTGCTCGTCCCGTTCAGGATGCCATGAAGCGACTCGATCCGGTTGCCGACGAAGGCATCTCGTACCGACTGGATGATCGGGATGCCACCCGCCACCGCCGCCTCAAAGAAAACGGGCACCTTGTGGTTGCAGGCCAACGCAAAAATTTCAGCGCCTCGTTCCGCCAGTAGCGCCTTGTTCCCCGTGACGACGATCCGTCCCGATTTGATCGCTGCAACGGTCAGATCAAAGGCTTCCGTCGTGCCGCCGATCAGTTCGACGACCACCTTGATCTCCGGATCTTCTAGAAGATCCTGCCAGCGGTTGGAAAAGAGATCGGCGGGAGCCGTGACATCGCGCTTTTTCTTCGGATCACGCACCACGATCTTGCGCACGTCGAAGGAGTAGCCGGAACGCTCCGCGATCAGATCGCGGTGTCGCGCCAGATTTTCGTAGACTCCGGCACCCACCGTGCCGAAGCCGGCTAATCCGATGCCGATGGTCTTCATAAGGGAGCCCTGTATCATTCCGATTAACAGCCTTCAGGTAAAGCCGGTTTTGCCCCGCTTTAGAGAGGTTTTGATTACTTCAAAAATGTCACAGGCCCATGACTTTTCCTCCTTGCGTGACTCAACGAGGCGTCGGATGGTATTCGCTAGGATGCTGTCAAAAGGTAAAACCAAGTTTTTTGGCAAAGCTGGCGCTGTTGGCCTTTGGTCATTACTCCCATTCTTGGGGCTGACCATTCTCGGGCCGTGCCTTGGTAGGGCGCAGAATGCTACCAACCCTGCCGTTACCCCGGCCGCTCCCGCTGCACCATCGGCTTCATCGACCCCTGCGCTGGCGCCGACCTCGCCCCAGACATCAACCAATCCGGCTAATCCCTCAATTCCTGGCAAGGGGGGCACCAACGACGCACTAGCTACTCCGCCAGTTCCCTCACCATCCGTAGCGCCCGAAGCTGCGACCGCCACCACCCCCGCCGCTCCTGCTTCTACGAACGCTACTGCCGCGATGGAGATGACTGCCGCGATGGAGCAGCTCAGGGAGGAAGGGAAACTGACTAACAACCGCGCGGTTTCCGCCGCTGTCCGTAAGGTCATCAACGATAACAGTGAGCAACATGCGCTTTCCGCCCCGATGGGAGCCAAGGTGATCGCTGTTCACAAGCACCCCGGAGATCTTGTGAGGGTCGGAGATAAAATCGTGACCCTGCTTGTGGATGGAAAGCAGGTTCCCATCCTCGCAAAACAGGAGGGAGTCATGCAGGCGATCAATGTCAGCAAGGGGGGCATCATCGGCAATTCTCGCCCCCGCGCCGCCAAGGTGGGTAGCCCCACTGAGGGATCAATCCTCATGACGCTCCGCACCATTCATTCCCATTCCCCCAGAGCATGAGGCGAGCATCATCCAGAATAACGATCTCTTTGTTCGCGGCGGGTGCTCTCCTAGCCTCCGCTGAGATGCTCCAGGCGCAGGAACTCGGAGGTGTCTCCAGTTGCCCTGCAGCCGCTGAGATCGCCTCAGCTGCCACCAGTGCCGCCTTGCAGAACAATACGGGATTGAACGCACGCCAGGCTTCGGCTGTCGTCACCACGGTCGTGCGTCAGGCCAGCCAGTCGGCTCCCTATGCGGCCGCCGACATCTGCACGGCATCGATGCAAGCCATCCATCAAGCAGTTATCGCATCCGCGAGCCAGGGAAACACACCGCAGGGAAACCTGACCCATAATCAAGTTGCTGAACTTCCTCCCGAGGCAGCCATTACCACGGCCGACGGATACCGCAAGATGACCAAGGCAGTCGTTCAGGGTGCCATCGATGGGTGTGTCAGTTCCGGGTTGGGTGCCGAGGGGCTGCAGCAGCTCATCGCCGCTGTCGTTAACTCGATGGTTAAGGATGCGGCATTGCAGGCCGCCAGCAGCGCAGGCGCCACCAGGAATGGCACTGCCGATCCCACGCATGGCTTGCCGGTGGATACGGTCGTGGAGGGTGTAGCCGTGACGAAGGCGCTGGTGGGGACCGTCGTGCAGGTGGCTCTGGATAACGGATTTACTGAAAAAGAGGTCAATACCGCAGTGGACCGTGCCGCATTATCGGCAATAACTACTGCCCAGAATATTGGTAGTACACTGCAGGGTGAGTTGGCGGGAGGTGCCGCTGCCGGCGTTGCGTCCCAGGTTGCCAACGAGGTGTCCACTGCGGCCGCGAAGGCCGTGGCCACTGCAATTGCCGCTGACATCCAAAGCCATGCCGATACCAAGACACTCACTACTGCGGCCACTGATCCGGTTGATAACCCCCAGACAACCCAACAGAACCAGAACCAGAAAGTGACCACTCCCACGACAACGCCAGGTGATCAGACGCCGGTGACGATCCCAAGAATTGTCCCGACCCCCACACCTGCATCGGGTGGAGGGTTTCGTTAAGTTATAGGATATAGCTGTATTTTCGCTTGGAAATCTCAGAACCCGATCGATGCCCCGAGGTTGATGGTTGGGCCGATGGCGACTCCCACATTCGGGTTGATCAACGGGAATCCGAGATCGCATCTGAGGGAGTAGTTGCTACCGAGACCGTAACGGACACCGATACCCAGGGCGGTGATATCGTAACTTGCCGGATCTCCCGCCAAGGGATGAAGGGAGTTCACGAGGCCAAAATCCCAAAAAGCCAGGAACATCAGCTGATCTTTTCCAAGTTTACGAACAATTCTAGGCAATCCTCCCAGCTCGTAATCGCTGAGTGATTTGGTCAGTCCAAAAATGCTGTAGCTTGGTGAGTGAAGCTCCAAGTTGAAGTAAAATCCTTGATCGCCGTAGAGAATCTGCTGGGGGTAACCGCGCACAGAGCCATAGCCGCCGATGGACAACTGCTCATTGCTGATCAGCGAAGTTGAAGCAAGCTGTCCCGAGAAAAGCGCCAGCAAACTGCAGCCTTGGGGCAACACATTTTCCCTCTGGAGAGTCAGGACCGAGTAGTAGTAGTTGGCTTGCGTTCGCGAATCGACGTATTGAAAAGCCGACGTGGTATTTTTTGAATCTAGGCCTCCGGGTGACCAGTAATTGTCCGTGGAGAAACTGGTTTGCCCATACTTGTCCTTGAGGGACATCTGATAGCCAGCCATGGCCTGAATCACATCGGCTTGGTTCGATGGAACCTGGTTGCCTCCTTGTTGATAGCTCAGGTTGCTCGATACCCAGTCGAAACCGAGAGTGAAGTTTTGAAGAAGTTTTCCGTACATTTTTCCGATGGGAATAATATAACGAGGACTGACTTGGGATTGCGTTCCGACATCGGCGATACTGGATGAACCACTGTTGATCGTGACATCAGTGGTTGAGTAACTGCCGTAAATCGAAAAAATGTGTTTCCATGGCAGTGGAATGGAAAAACTCCCGCTCTGCACAGGCTGGGTCTTCAGGTTCTCGAAGGGTGCCGAGTATTGGTAACTGAGTTGGGCTCCCTGGAAAAAGGCGTTTCCCCAATTGATACCGGCATTCCATCTCCAGAGACCGGTCTGCACGGTGCCGGTGTTATCGACGCCCACATAGCCTCTCATGGGGAACTTGTCTTCGGTGCGAAGATCGATCGTTGTCGTTCCCGGGAGATCTCCCCGCTTCAGCACCGCCTGACTCTGCATGAAGGGGTTCTGATTGAGGATGGCAACGTCATTTAGCAGCCCGACGCGGTTTATGTAGTGGCCAACCTTTGCCCGGAGGGAACGCAAGAGGAGCCTCTCGCTGAACCACTTTGAACCGGTACTGACCTTCTGCCCCAGAGTCGCCTCCACGACCTCGATGCGGAGGATGCCCTTCTCGTAATCGATCGAGACGGGTTGGACAAACACAAGTGGGCGTTCGTGTTTGAAGTAAAAATGGAGCGTCTCGCTACTGATTTTTTTGACAATTTCAAGATCGAGTCTCTTGTTGATGTAGTTATCCTCGAGTGACGTCAGAAACCGACGATCCTCTTGCAGCAGGGAAACACGATCCACATTCAGACCCGGGAAGATCGTGATGCCATCAGTCCTGTCCTTGGGGGAGATGGCACCTGAAAAAATGATTTGATGAAGGACGCCTCTTCCGGGAGTCCCAACGATCGGCACATCCGTAAAATCGGGCTTGAGTTGTAACTCCGATGGACGCCTTACGAATGCGTCGGGGGCCGACTCGGGAATGCTGTCGGGAAGATTGCGACCGATCGAGGGATCGGGGACAAACTGCGCCAAGCCCGAAGAAACCATCAGGGTCGAAGTTGCCAAGATATATCGCAATACCCTCATAAAGAAGAGGAAAGCAGGATCAAAGGTTCTGCGAAGGCATGCACCTCACCCGAGCAGCCTAATGGAGCGAGGCTCGGATCTTGCCGTCCGGATCTAGGGCCTCCACTGTCATCTCGTCCTCATGGGATTCAAGATGATCTTTCCGAAGATCATTAAAGGCTTCCTCGGCCTTATGAAGAACAACAGTCGCGGAACTGATCGTTCCGTTTGAATGAACCCCGGTGACCGAGGCCTGACTGATGCACAGAGCAACTAGGGCAATAGATGCAAACCATGCTACTCGGCTTGAGAACAAGATACCTAAAGAAGCCAATACGATGCCTACCTCAGCCAGCAAACCGGCTTTGTTATACCCAGAGGCCGCATCGAAATGAGCATTGATCAGCGCATCGTAACTTTCGGACCACTCGCGCGCCAATTTCCGTTCCTTACTGTAATAGGAATAAAGCCCCACAAGCCTGTTTAGTTCGAGCGGTAATTTTTTTGAATCCATTGTGCTCGCACCTGATGCCGGAGATAGCACCATCCGGGCCTTCTCCATTTCCAGCATGATCATCCTATATTTCACGCTATATCCGGCGTAGCTCGAGTGGATTCTCGATTGATCGATCATCGTGCGGATAAAATCGTCCTTCTGGTTACTTTCCAGATTCCCAGTGATCGCGATCAAGACCCCGATGATCGCGATGGTAACCCCCATGAATTTGGAGAACTTATGACTCTCAGATTCGTGACCCGCATGATGGATATTGACGTGACCTCGGGGATTTGAGCCAGGTGGTGTGTTAGTCTTTGGGACAACCAAACCCAAAGACCATGAAAGGAAAGAGATACAGTACAGAGGACAAGATCCGGATCCTGAGGCAGGCAGAT
>Ga0164297_10001578_pt1 | contig 23875 bp, 23 predicted proteins | sample GEODES058metaG_FD_113539 | JGI IMG/M metagenome (GOLD analysis project Ga0164297, IMG submission 113539) | Dystrophic lake water microbial communities from Trout Bog Lake, Wisconsin, USA - GEODES058 metaG | ecosystem: Environmental > Aquatic > Freshwater > Lake | place: USA: Trout Bog Lake... | reverse complement strand
TTTATTAAATTCTTCATCATGTACAGCTCTTTTCTTTCTTCTTTCATATTCCCAAATAAAAACGAAGAACATTAATAGCAATAATATAGGGCAAATAATAGAACCTTCAAATCCGAATTTGCCACCTGTTAAATATTCAGATCCGTTAATGCTTTGCTGCATAATACTGCTACCTGTTTCAATGCCACTAACATTATAACCCAATACAGATCCTTGAAAAAAGTTCCACCCGAAATGCATAAAAATACCAAACCATAAATTTTTTGTGTAGATATAATTAATGCCCAACAATAATCCTGCAATAAAAATAGTTATAATACTTAACCAATTTACGTTGTCGTTTGCCCAATGCATAGCTGCAAACACTACGGAAGAAATAATTAATGCCCACCATTTATTCATGCTTTGCATTAAATTATGTAAGATATAACCACGAACGATAGTCTCTTCAACAAAAGCTACAATAATGAACAATGCAATGGCAGTTAAGAAATAAGAGATATTAAAAAAGGCATTGGTAAAATATAAATGTTTGGTGAAAACCAATATCAAAGAACCAACGAATAAAATCATCATAGCAGAGAAGAAACCTGTCCACGCATCGGTTCTATGTCCGTCCCATTCAAAACCTAAAGAAACAACAGACCGTTTATCGATGAATATTCTAAAAATAAAAGCAACCAATACCAAACCATAATTAAATAAAACATATTGTTGAAAGAATGAGTAGATAGGAACAGCCACAGTTCCTTTATCTGTTGTGTAAGCTCCGTTGATTAACAGGTCGGTTGCAAAAGATAAACCCACGCCTAATGGTAAGCCAATTAAAATATATAGCATTGCTCTTGCCCATCCATAAGCGATTAAAGATTTTTTATCCATCTTCTTAATTATCTTGCTGCACAAATTAACATGGATGATTGATAATTACAAATTCACTGTTACAGAACGATTTCTACGTTATGTTCAAATAGATACGCAAAGCGATCCGCAAAGCAATTCTTTCCCTTCAACGGAAAAGCAAAAAGTATTATCGAATCTTTTGGTAAATGAATTAAAAGCAGTTGGTATAACTGACGCACATGTTGATGCGTTTGGTTATGTATTTGCAACTATCCCGTCAAATTCAAATAAAAAAATCCCGACTATTTGTTTTTGCAGTCATGTTGATACAGCTCCTGATTGCAGCGGCACTAATGTAAAACCATTGCTGCATAAGCATTACAGTGGAGAAGATATTATTTTGCCTGATGATGTTACACAAATATTAAGTGTAAAAAATTATCCTTATTTAAAAGAGCATATCGGTGCATCTATTATCACTGCAAGTGGAAATACTTTATTAGGTGCTGATGATAAAAGTGGAGTTGCCATAATTATGGATACGGCAAATTATTTAATACAACACCCTGAAATAAAACATGGAAAGATTAAAATATTATTTACTCCTGATGAAGAAGTGGGAAGAGGAACAGAAAAGTTAGACCTGAAAAAATTGGAAGCTGACTATGCATACACTTTAGATGGCGGCGAAGCTGGAACTTTAGAAGATGAAACTTTTAGTGCTGATGGAATGATCATTCATATCCATGGCGTTAGTGCACATCCGGGTTACGCAAAAGATAAATTAGTGAATGCATTAAAGATTGCAGGTGAAATTTTGGCTGCATTACCTAAGCATGAATTTAGTCCGGAAACAACTTCACATCGGGAAGGTTTTATTCATCCGGTAAGAATGGAAGGCATTGCAGAAAAAGCAACGATTGAATTTATTGTACGAGACTTTGTTACAGCTAATTTAGAAATGCATGAAACAAGATTAAAAAATATAGTGAGTGAAGTGTTGTCAAAATATCCCAATGTAATTGTTGACTTTGAAGTGAAGGAGCAATACAGAAATATGAAAGAGATATTAGATCAACATCCGCAAGTGGTGGCATTTGCAGAAGAAGCGTATAACAGAGCAGGACTGAATGTAGTGAATGAACCGATACGTGGCGGCACAGATGGAAGCAAACTAAGTTTTATGGGTTTGCCTTGTCCGAATATTTTTACCGGCATGCAAGTGATACACAGTAAATTAGAATGGATTGCTGTGAAGGATATGGAAAAATCTGTTGAAGTTTTGATTCATTTGGTTCAAGTGTGGGAAGAAAAAAGTAACAATGGTTACACCGGTTAAAACGAATAGTGCATATAATTTAATTCGGGGAATCTTCTACTAATAACTCATACATAATTTTTATCCAAACAAAAATGCAGGGTGTTACTTTAATAGCGATGGGAATAAAATAATGTGTTCTTACAAATGGCGGAAAAATATCTGTAACGGATAAAGAAGTAAAGATAAAAGCAATAATTACTAAAACAGCATCAAACCATTTTCTATGTTCAGAAAAAAACCAAATCGCAATGCCGCAAATGGCAATAATGAATGTTGGAGATTCTGCTTTGTGATTGAATATTACTATCCACAATAAACAAGAAGCCAATAACAATAATTTGAATTGAAAGTTTTTGTATTGTTTGATTCTGATTAATGGTAATAAGAAAAGCATCATTCCAAATAACAGTACTATATTTTTTTTGATGGTTAGGTTAAGCCAGATATTGAACCAATTCATTACAGATAATCCATTTGAGACTGCATGATCTAATCCCAGTAAAATCCACCATCTTTCATATAAAAAAAGTAATTGATGATGCGTAACAACCAATAAGGGCAAAAAGAAAAACACAATCGTCCAGAAAATAGAATACAAGATTAGTTTCCATTTATCCGGATAAAAAATAAACAATACAAATGCTACACCGCCGAATATTTTTATAAATATGCTGAACACAACACACAAGGTTGCCCATACATATTTTTTATTTTCTAAAAAATTGAAAGTGAAGATAATCAATGCTGCCATCAATCCATTGCTCTGCGAATTTTGTAATGAAGTGATGAGTTCTATCAATACAAAAAATAAAATGCAATTCTTTTTTTGATTGCTGAAATGGGGTAAGTATCGAATAGATAAAAAAAGTAACAAGGCATTTAATAAATTCCATAAACTTAATCCGATGATATCAGGAAAATAAGCAAACATACCAAAGAGTAAAGAAAAAGCCGGACTGTATTTATAATAATCCCAACATTCATCTAAATATAATTTATACAAATCTTTTCCTTCAATTAAATGAAAATGCGATTGTTTGAAGATCACATAATTATTGTATTGTGTATAAGCCGGATGAGTTGGCAATATGTTTTTCTTGCCTAATGTAAGTAATTGAAGACTTACAGCAATGGTGGCAACAATATAAATAACAAGAATGATCTTAGTATTCGCTAAAATTCTATAGATACCGTTTTGTGCAAAAGACCATTTCATTGAAGCAATTAGTTTTATCAAGTTTTAAAATTAACTGAATTCATTGCATTCACTCAATGAAATAAAAAAATATTTATACACTTTATATAAAATTCCATGCAGCATTCATTCCTTTATGTACCTTACATAAAATTTTATAATTATGGAATTCCTTGCACATTTTTGGTGGATACTAGTATTGGTATTCATAGTCTTCAGCGGATTGGTTACTGTTAATCAGGGAACCATTGCAGTCATCACCATGTTTGGAAAATATCAACGCATTCTATTACCGGGATTAAATTTCAAAATACCCGTCATTGAGCAAGTATATAAAACAGTAAGCATTCAAAATCGCTCGGTAGAGCTCGAGTTTCAGGCCGTAACACTTGATCAGGCGAATGTGTATTTTAAAAGCATGTTATTGTATTCTGTTATTAATCAGGATGAAGAAACCATAAAAAATGTGGCATTTAAATTTATCAGCGATAAAGATTTGATGCAGGCTTTGATAAGAACTGTGGAAGGCAGTATTCGCGGATTTGTTGCCACCAAAAAACAAGCAGAGATTTTATTGTTGCGCAGAGAGATCGTTGAATTTGTAAAAGGACAAATTGATATTTCTTTGGAAAGTTGGGGTTATCATTTACAAGACTTACAAATTAATGATATTACTTTCGATCAGGTGATTATGGAAAGTATGAGTAAAGTGGTAGCAAGCAATAATTTAAAAGCAGCAGCAGAAAATGAAGGACAAGCTTTATTAATAACTAAAACAAAAGCTGCAGAAGCAGAGGGTAATGCGATAAAAATTTCTGCAGAAGCTGAAAAGGAAGCAGCTCGTTTACGCGGACAAGGTGTGGCTTTATTTAGAGAAGAAGTGGCCAAAGGTATGAGTCAGGCTGCACAGGAAATGAAAGAAGCAAATTTAGATACCAATGTTATTTTATTCAGCATGTGGACAGAAGCCATTAAGAATTTTGCTGAAGTAGGAAAAGGAAATGTAATATTTTTAGATGGCAGCCCCGAAGGAATGGAAAATAATATGCGGCAAATTATTGCAATGATGAAGATGAAAGAAACAGTAGCAAAATAATTTTTATAAAATAGAAGTTAGGAGATAAAAGAAGTTTTATCTCCTTTTTTTCTGATGGCTTCCCTTAATGTGTAAAATCTTTCACAAAAAAATGGGCAAACAGCTATTTATTCACAGCTTGGCAGTTCCTTTGCAATAGTTGTTACTTTCGATTATCATAAAACTATCCAGCATGTTTTATTTATTGCAATCCGGTGTAAGTAATATCGTTGATACATTGCATAAAGCAGCTTCAGCTATTCCTGCACCGCCGGAAAAAATTTCTATGTGGGATCTGTTGCAAAAAGGCGGATGGATCATGTATCCATTATATCTGTTATTGGTATCTGCCATCTTTGTTTTTTTTGAAAGATGGATCGCTATTCGCAAAGCCTCTAAAATTGAAGAAAATTTTATGAGCATTATTCGCGACAATATCATCAGCGGAAACGTAACAGCTGCTCGTAACTTAGCCAAGAATACGAATAACCCCGTTGCAAGAATGATTGATAAAGGCATTCAGCGAATTGGTAAACCCATTGATGCGATTGAAAAAAGTATGGAGAATGTAGGCAAATTGGAAATGTATAAAATGGAACGCAATCTTTCTATTCTTTCATTAATCGCAGGTATTGCACCCATGTTTGGTTTTCTGGGAACCATTGTGGGAATGGTGCAATTATTTTATGGCATTGCATCTACCGGAGAATATACATTAAGTAATATTGCCGGTGGTATTTATGTAAAGATGATTACCAGTGCATCGGGTTTAATTATCGGATTGATCGCTTATATCGGTCATAATTTTTTATCAACACAAATTGATAAAACAGCCAATAAAATGGAATCGGCGAGTGCAGACTTTATTGATATGTTACAAGAACCGACAAGATAATTGTCAATTTACAATTGATAATTTTCAATTAATAAAAATGAATATCAGAAACAGATTAGGAAAACATCCCGAAGTGCATACCGGTGCATTGAATGATATATTGTTCATTCTGTTATTGTTTTTTTTAATTGTTTCAACACTCGCCAATCCCAATGTTATCAAGGTTTCCAATCCAAAAGCCAAGAGCGATACGAAAGCAAAACAAACTGTGGTGATTACGGTTGATAAAGATCAAAATATTTATATCGGTCAAAAAAATATTCCTTTCAACATGTTAGAAACTGAATTAAAGGATTACCTATCTAAAGAAACCGATAAGCCTTCTGTGGTAATTAATGGAGACAGCACTTCTCACTTAGGTACTGCCATTAAAGTAATGCAGGTGATTAAAAAATTAGGCGCTACACCGGTTGTAGCAGTTGATAATAATGGATTGAAATAAAATCAATTCGTAAATTTCATCTATTACCTTTTAGTGTTAGCCTATTTTAGCTTTTTATTATTTTGCTTTGCCCTTATTATTGTGCCAATAAATTTTTATTTATGAAAACGCTTCAATACCTATTCTTATTTTTAATCGCTGTTGCATTAGTTTCCTGTTCTAAAAACCTGGCACCCGTGGGGCATTATCAACCCACTGCTATTGTTGCAGATGGAAATCCGAATGATTGGATATTGCCATTACGATTTGCAAACAAAGATTATTCTTACACATATAATATAACCAACGATAAAAAAAACATTTATATCATCATTCTTTCAAAGGATGAGCATAAAGAACAGCAAATCTTAAAATCAGGTGTAACCATTTATTTTGATTCGAAGGGTGAGACTAACAAAAGAACTTATTTAACTTTTCCTGAAAAGAAAGCAGATGCTCCAACTTCGAGATCAGGAACTTTAATTAAATACAATACCAACGATTCTTTGAATTCAACACAGTTATTGGTAGCAAGATCTGATGTGTATGATGCGGAAGGCTTTTATAATTTAGAAAATGGCCAGTATGGTATTAAAGATAAAAGAAGTAAAATTCAAATTGGATTAAAAGCAAATGTGGATAGTGGCTTGGTATATGAAGCCATCATTCCAATTAATTACGTTTTAGAATATGGATTGAATGATAAAAGCATTAAGAAAAATTTTAGTATCGGTATAGTGGTTCATGGTGATTTGGTTGCGACAAACAGAAACAACAACATCACAAATACTGGAAGCAGTTCTCCCAGAATACAACCCAGAATGAGTATAGGTGGTTTTGGCGGAATGGGAATGGGTATGGGAATGTCGATGGGAGGCGGGATGCGTGGTGGCAGACAAATGAATAATAGCCCGCAGAATAACAAACCTGCTGAAGAAGAAATTGTTTGGTATCAGTTTAGATTTACAACGCAGGCGAATTAAGAAATAAAGAATTGATAAATAAAAAAGCGTCAGGAAAAACTTCCAACGCTTCAATTATTAATTTCTAATTTTCAATTCTTAATTCCTAATCGGCCTGCCACTTTTCAATACACTTTGTATTCTTTCTAAAGTTTTCTTTTCACCACATAAACTTAAGAATGCTTCGCGTTCCAGATCCAATAAATATTGTTCGCTTACTAAACTTTGCTCGCTCAAATCACCGCCACACATTACATACGCTAATTTACGTGCAACCAATGCATCATGATCTGTTGCATAACCACCGCGCCACATGCCGTTGATACCTGCCAACAAAGCACCCAAGCCCATTCTGCCCAATACTTTAATATCTTTTCTTTGTTGAGGCATAGTATAACCGGCATCATATAATTCAATCACTGATTTTTTTGCTTCTGCAATTCTTCTGCCGATATTCATAACCACTTCATCATGGCCCTTTCTTAAAATACCCATCTCCATTCCTTCCATTGCACTGGTAGCAACTTTTGCAGTGGCAATATGTAAGAAACGATTTTTTAAAGTGATGGTTTCCGGTTCATCTTCATGCATATCTTCTGAAGCACGCAGCACAAATTCCTTTGTTCCGCCACCTCCAGGAATTAATCCAACACCTAATTCAACCAAACCAATATAAGTTTCCGCAGCGGCACAAATTTTATCTGCGTGTAAATTCATTTCACAACCACCGCCCAATGTTAATCCATGTGGAGCTACCACAACAGGAACAGAAGAATAACGGCAACGCATCATTGTATTTTGAAACATTCTGATCGCCATATCTAATTCATCATATTCTTGTTCAATCGCCAACATGAAAATCATTCCCACATTTGCACCTGCACTAAAATTAGCACCGTCATTAGCTATTACTAATCCTTTATATTTTTCTTCTGCAATTGCTATAGATTTATTTATTCCTTCCAAAACTTCACCGCCAATACTATTCATTTTTGTACTCCATTGCAATGCAGCAACATCGTCACCTAGGTCAACTAATTTGCAGGCAGAATTTTTCCAAATAGTTTTATCTGAATAATTATTGATAACAATAAACAATTCTCCACCAGGTAAAGTTTTGTATGATTTGCTGGCAACATCATAACATAAACGTTTGCCATTCTCTACTTTATAAAAAGAATTAGCGCCACTGGCAATCATTTCTTCAACCCATGCAGCAACCTTATATCCTGTGGCTTTCATGTCATCTGTAACTTTTGAAACATCCATTAGATCCCATGTTTCAAATGCACCGATCTCCCAACCAAAGCCGGCCATCATGGCATCGTCTACACGATAAATTTCATCTGATATTTCAGGAATACGATGCGAGATATAAGAGAATAAAGAATAATGAAATAAGCGATAAAATTCTCCGGCCTTATCTGTTCCTGCTGCAACCATTTTAATGCGTTGCTTCAAATCTTCAACAGGCTTTGCTGTTTCAAGTGTAGTGAACTTTGGTTTTTTTCTTGGTTCATATTCGAATGAAGCAAGATTCAATACCTGAATATCTTTACCTGCATCAGATTTTACTTTTTTGAAAAAACCTTGTCCGGTTTTATCACCCAACCAATTATTAGCAACAATTTTTTCTAACCAGGAAGGAATCGTAAAAATATGTTTTGCTTCATCATCAGCACAATTGTCTGCAACACCTTTTGCTACTTTAACCAATGTATCAATACCAACAACATCAGCAGTTCTGAAAGTGGCTGATTTAGGGCGACCGATAATTGGTCCGGTTAAAGCATCAATCTCATCAATACTCAATCCGATTTTTTCCATGATATGGAAAATGCTCATGATGCTGAACACACCGATTCTGTTGGCAATGAATGCAGGAGTGTCTTTGCAAAGTACAGTTGTCTTTCCTAAATACAGATCGCCGTAATGCATTAAGAAATCAACGATAGCACGATCCGTATGCGGCGTTGGAATAATCTCTAATAATCTTAAATAGCGAGGCGGATTAAAAAAGTGTGAACCGCAAAAATGTTTTTTAAAATCATCACTCCTTCCTTCAGCCATCATATGAATAGGAATGCCTGAAGTATTGGATGTAATTAATGTTCCTGGTTTACGATGTTTTTCAACTTCAGTAAAAATCAATTGTTTAATATCTAATCTTTCAACTACTACTTCAATGATCCAGTCAACATTCGCAATTTCTTTCATGTTATCGGTGAAGTTGCCTGTTGAAATTTTTTTGATTATATCTTTTGTAAAAATGGGCGAGGGGTTACTTTTAATAGCTGCAGTTAATGCATCATTCACTAATTTATTTCTTTCAGCGGGCTTGGTACTTTCTTCAGAACCTTTTGTTACCATATCTAATAGCAATACCTGAACACCGATACCTGCAAAATGGCATGCAATACGGCTACCCATAACACCACTACCTAAAACAGCTACTTTTTTTATGGATCTTTTCATACAAACTAGCTTGATTATTTATAAAATCAAAGCTAAATAAAAAATAGTTAGCTATGCAACTATTTTTAGGAATTGATAAAAAAATAAAAATTGACCGGCTATTTTTTTTATTCACATCATTATAAAATATTCTGTAGCATACTTTTGAAAAAAACATATATTCATACTTTATCAACGAAAAAATTTTTTGCCAGATGGGAGATATTCAAATAAAAAAGCAACCAAAACAATATGATGCAGTGATTGTTGGTTCCGGTGCAGGTGGTGGAATGGCTGCTTATGTTTTAGCAAATGCAGGTTTAAAAGTTTGTTTATTGGAAGCAGGGCCTAATTATGATCCTGCGATTAATTCAGCGCAATTAAAAAATCCATGGGATTCTCCCAGAAGAGGCGCCAGCACTAAGTTTCGTCCGTTTGGTGATTTTGATGGATGTTATTGGGGATGGAGTGTTGACGGTGAACCATACACACATGCCGAAGGTGATAAATGGGAATGGTGGCGTGCAAGGATGGTAGGTGGAAGAACCAATCATTGGGGAAGAATTTCTTTAAGATTTGGTCCGAAAGATTTTAAAAGAAAAAGCATTGATGGTTTGGGTGATGATTGGCCCATTGGTTATGAAGACATCAAACCTTATTATGATAAAATAGATCAATTAATAGGTGTGTTTGGCAGTAATGAAGGATTGCCTAATGATCCGGATGGAATTTTTTTACCACCGCCTAAACCTCGTTTGCATGAATTGATGTTGAAGAAAGCTGCCGCTACATCGGGTGTTCCTGTTATTCCTTCTCGATTATCTATTCTTACTAAACCTGTGAATAAAGATCGTGGGGCTTGTTTTTATTGCGGACAATGTGGCCGTAGTTGTAAAATTTATGGAGATTTCTCTTCTTCCTCTGTTTTAGTAAAACCTGCAATTGCAACAGGCAATGTTGATTTGGTTACCAATGCAATGGCCCGTGAAGTGTTAAGCAATAAAGATGGATTGGCAACAGGTGTATCTTATGTAAGTAAAACAGATATGCAAGAATATCAGGTGAATGGCCGTGTAGTTATTCTTGCAGCAAGTGCATGTGAAAGCGCCAGATTATTATTGAATTCAAAATCACAGCGTCATCCAAATGGGTTGGCGAACTCGGGTAATGTCGTTGGAAAATATTTACACGATTCAACCGGTGCTGCATTGGGTGGTGTATTGCCTGAATTGTTTGACAGGAAAAGATATAATGAAGATGGTGTTGGTGGTATGCATGTATATTCTCCCTGGTGGCTGGATAATAAAAAATTAGATTTTCCACGCGGTTACCATATTGAATATTGGGGCGGTATGCAACAACCTGCTTATGGTTTTGGTTTCGGCATGCAAGGCATGAATGGAAAATTTGCTGTGCATGGTAAAACAAAAGAAGCCGGTGGCTATGGTGCTTCATTAAAAGAAGATGTAAGATTCTTTTATGGTGCAGGTGTTGGTATGGCTGGTCGTGGCGAAGGCATAGCACGTGCAGACAATTATTGCGAGATAGATCCAAATGTGGTAGATAAATATGGTATTCCTGTTTTACATTTCAACACAAAATGGAGTGATTATGAAATAAAGCAGGCAAAACACATGAAAGAAACGTTTAAAGAGATTATGCATAATATGGGCGCTATCATTACATGGGGTGGAGATGATGATGAGAAAAATAATTATGGTTTGGCCAATCCCGGAAATATTATTCATGAAGCAGGCACGGTAAGAATGGGCAATGATCCTAAAACTTCTGCATTGAATAAATGGAGTCAGGCGCATGATTGTAAAAATGTTTTTTGTGTTGATGGCGGACAATTTGTTTCGCAAGCAGATAAAAATATTACGTGGACGATACTTGCTTTATCCATGCGTGCCAGTGAATACATTGTTGATGAGATGAAGAAACAAAATATTTAATCAAGGATGGATTTTATTACGCTGATGAATGATTCTAGTGTAGAAGTGTGCGACGCAACGAAGTTTATTTGAAATACAAAAGTTAGTAACAAAAATAAAATTTAAAATATGGACAGACGAAAATCCATTAAAGCATTATTACTCGGAACAGCTGCCACCGGCGTATTTGTGGAAGCTTGTAAAAATGCAGATAAAAAAATAACGGAACAAACATCGGTAAGTCCTTTTTTGGGTGAAGACAGAATGCAGGAAGAAAAAGACTATTATAAAAAAACGACTGCAGAAAATTTTTTCGATGCACATGAAATGGCTACGATAGCTGTTTTATCGGATATTATTATTCCGAAAGATGATGTTAGCGGAAGTGCAACAGAGGCAAAGGTACCGGACTTTATAGAGTTTATTGTAAAAGACATGCCCGAACATCAAACACCTTTGCGTGGCGGTTTGCGTTGGTTGGATATGCAATGTTTAATACGCTACAGTAAATCGTTTCGCGATTGTACACAAGAAGAACAAATTGAAATGGTGAATGAAATTGCGTATCCTAAAAAAGCAAAAAAAGAAATGGCGCAAGGTGTTGCCTTTTTTAACAGGATGCGTGATTTGGTAGTAACCGGTTTTTATACTTCTGAAATGGGTGTAAAAGATTTGGATTATAAAGGTAATCAACCAACACAATGGAATGGTGTACCCGATGATATATTGAAACAATATGGATTAAGTTATACGGAGAAAGAATTAAAGGAGTGTATTAGCTTTGATAAAGCATAAAATAAAAAAGCCTCGAAATTTTCGAGGCTTTTTTATTTTATACTAACTCACACCGCTGCCTTCATCAATCTTATTATCCGTATGTACAAAATGCAGTTTACCGCTTTTATCTTCTGCCATTAAAATCATTCCCTTGCTTTCAATGCCCCTCATTTTGCGTGGTGCTAAATTGCAAACAACGGTTACTTGTTTTCCAACAATATCTTCTGGTTTAAAATGTAAAGCAATGCCGCTAACAATGGTGCGGATTTCGAAACCTAAGTCCACAGAGAGTTTTAAGAGTTTATCTGCTTTTTCTACTTTTTCTGCAGCTATAATTGTTCCGATGCGCAAATCTACCTTTGCAAAATCATCAAATTGAATTTCTGATTTTGGATTTGTAATTTCTGATTTTGTTTCTTCCATTTTTGTTTCCGGTTTCTGTTGACTAATGGCAATTGACTTCTGTCTCAATTTTTCTAATTGCCATAATATTTCATCATCCTCAATTTTGCTGAATAATAATTCCGGTGCACGCAAACTATAGCCTACACTTAATAATTTTAATTTCCCTGCATTTTCCCAATCCAAAATTTTATCTGTGACTTTCATCATCTTCAATAATTTCTTTGCAGTAAATGGTAAGAAAGGATTGATAAGAATAGTCAGATTGGCTGTTAATTGTAAACAAATATGTAAGCAGTTATCTATTAGTTTCTGGTCAGCGGTTGACAGTCCACCGTCCATGTTCGTCCGCTTTGCAATTATCCAGGGCTCTTTCTTTTGCATGTATTGATTGCCTTTTCTGGCGAGATCAATAATTTCAAATAATGCATCACGAAATTTATATTGCTCTAATAAAGTTTCAGTTCTTTCTTTGGCTGCTCTGAATTCATCAATCATTCCCTTATCAACTTCATCGGCTAGTTCTGCATGCAATGGTGGTACTTTACCGCCACATAGTTTATGCATTAATACAAAAGTTCTGTTTACGAAATTTCCAAAGATGCTAACCAATTCACTGTTGTTCGCATCCTGAAAACCTTTCCATGTAAATTCACTGTCTTTTGTTTCGGGTGCAATCAGTGTTAAATAGTATCTTAATACATCTGCTAAACTTTCTCCTCCATTATCTTTTTTAATCCAATCATTAATGTAATCATCCATTTCAATACTCCAACCTCTGCTCGTACTCATTTTATCTCCTTCCAAATTCATAAATTCATTTGCAGGAACATTGGCGGGTAAAATGTTGCCATGCAATTTTAGCATGATTGGAAAAATAATACAATGAAAAACAATATTATCCTTACCAATGAAATGAACCAACTTTGTGTCTTTATCATTCCAATAAGGTTTCCAATCTTTATCATTATCTAATGCCCATTGCTTGGTTGCAGATATATAACCTATTGGCGCATCAAACCAAACATATAAAACCTTTCCGGTTGCATCTTTTACCGGAACCTGCACACCCCAATCCAGATCTCTCGTAACAGCACGTGGCTGCAAGCCTCCGTCGATCCAGCTTTTGCACTGGCCTACTACTGTTGAACGCCAATCATTTGCATGTTCTTTTAAAATCCAGTCACGTAAAAAATCTTCGTGCTTATTCAATGGCAGATACCAATGTTTTGTTGCTTTTTTAATTGGCGGATTACCGCTTAAAGTGGAGACAGGATTAATTAATTCATCCGGACTTAAACTCTTTCCGCATCTTTCGCATTGATCTCCATAAGCACTATCATTGCCACAATTCGGACAAGTGCCTTTTATAAACCTATCTGCTAAAAAAGTATTCGTTGCTTCATCAAAATATTGTTCTGTCTCTTTTATTTCCAAATCACCTTTATCATTCAATGCAGTAAAAAATGCTTGCGCAGTTTCATGATGAAGTGGAGAGGAAGTGCGATGATAAATATCAAAACTAATTCCCAAGTCTTTAAAATTTTGTTCAATAATGGGATGATATTTATCGATGATGGCTTGCGCAGTAGTTCTTTCTTTCATTGCCTGAATGGGAATTGCAGTTCCATGTTCATCACTGCCGCAAACAAAAACAACATCCCGTTTTTGTGCACGCAAATAACGCACATAAATATCAGCAGGAATATAGGCGCCAGCCAAATGGCCAATATGTTTCAACCCATTGGCATAAGGCAATGCAGAAGTAATTAAATATCTTTTAGGAGAATTCATTTTTTGTTATCAGCTTTTAGTTCTTTATTCATCTTCGTTGCGTCGCACACTTCAACAGCAGAATATGCTTCAGCAAATAATAGATGCAAAAGTAAGAAATTGAAAACTGTGGAATTAAAGAAAGATTATTTCATTGATAACAAACTCACTGTAATTAATAAAACAGCAATCAATTCAAATACCCAAACTGTACGATGTTGTTTGCCTTCCGGTTTTCTTTTAGATTTTGCAATTCCAATGGTTGCTACAACTACAGCCGCTAACATTAAAGTAATATGTTCTACAGTGTAGTAACGGAAAATATCCACTTTCATAAAACCCGGTTCGAAGCTTACTTTCGGACTTTGAAAATAAATAATTAATCCAATTAATGCTTGTAAATGCAATAAGCTTAAAGCAATTCTATTTAAGATGCCATCGCTTTTTTGAAAAGGCTTTTTACTCAGGTCTTTGTAAAAGGCATTTAATAATGAGATGCCCATCATAATTAAAAGAGCATAACGAACATAAAAGTGTACTGTAACGATTGATGAATACATAATGTAAGATTTATGGCAAATATATTGTTTCCCGTTTCATTTGATTTACGAGATGAGTTAAGATAAAGACTTAATTTTTTCACCTCCATGTTTTTACTTTTCACCGTTTTACTTTTTTATGTGGATATGTAAATTGGGAACATTCTTTCAATTAAAAATGTAATACTTATATTAGAGCTTCTTATAAAATCCTTTATTTGCGTGAAATTCCTTGTTGTTATTTAACATAACTCCTTAAACTGTTTACAATGTATGATGGCATTTTAGGATTGCACAGCATATTTCGTTGGGTGATATTGATTTTTTTAATTATTAATATTGCCAGAGGATTGGTTGAAAAAGATGAGCCTTATTCAGAAGAAGATAAAAAATGGGCAACCCGTTTAATGATAGCCGGACATTTTAATTTATTGATTGGATTATTTCAATATTTTTTCGGACCGAAAGGATATGCATTTATCGATCAATATGGAATTGATGCAGTGATGAAGGATACTGTAATGCGTTTTTGGGCAGTTGAACATATTGCAGGAATGATATTGGCTGTGGTATTGATAACCATTGGAAGAAGTGTTTATAAAAAAGATATCAGCGATAACACTAAGCATAAGCGCCAGACTGTTTTATTTTTCTTTGCATTATTAATTATTCTGGCAGTAATACCTTGGCCATTTCGTCCGGGTTTTGAGGGTGTGCCTTTGTTTAGAGGGTTAAGTTCAGGTGTATAAATTCATTTATCAAAGGAAGCTTGCTTCCTTTTTTTATTTCAGTACATTTGATATAATAATTGCTTGCATGGTACTCTTCAGAAATTTTACTTATTGGATTGATAAACGCAAATGGAAATATGTTTTCTTATTAGCGTCATTAGAATTAAGTGCTGAAAGCTAAAGAAAGCAACATGTTAAATTCAGCAACTGAAATCCTAATTCCAAAATTGTAAATCGTAAATTTTATGCCTCATTATATTTCATTGGGAGAAATTCCGCATAAACGTCATACACAGTTCAGAAAAAAAGATGGAACATTATATTCTGAGCAATTATTTTCAACCGAAGGTTTTAGTAATGATTACTCTATATTATATCATCATCATCCGCCAACACAAATCATTCAAACAAATGAACCCGATAATATAGCTCCAAACATAGCAGAAGAAAGAATGTTGAAGCACAGGAGCTTTGAAGGTTTTCAAATCAAACCTGAAAATGATTATTTAAAAAGCCGTAAGCCAATATTGGTCAATAATGATTGTCATATTGTAATTGCTGCTCCGCAAAAAAGTTTGACAGATTATTTTTATAAGAATGCAGATGCGGATGAAATGATCTTTGTGCATGAAGGAAAAGGAAAATTAGTTTCTCAATATGGAGAATTAAGTTTTGGTTATGGCGATTATATTGTAATTCCAAGAGGGACGATTTATCAAATTCATTTTAATGATGAAAATAATCGTTTGTTTATTGTTGAATCATTTAGCCCTATTCGGTATCCTAAACGATATGTAAGCAAGCTTGGACAATTATTAGAGCATTCGCCATTTTGTGAAAGAGATATTCGAACGCCAAAGTATTTACATACATTTAATGAGAAAGGGAATTTCATTATCAAAACAAAAAAGAAAGGATACTTGTACGGCTTACACTATGCGCATCATCCATTTGATGTGGTAGGTTGGGATGGATGTTGTTATCCTTTTATTTTCAGCATTCATGATTTTGAGCCAATAACAGGAAGGGTACATCAACCACCACCGGTTCATCAAACCTTTGAAGCAAATAATTTTGTGGTCTGCAGTTTTGTTCCAAGATTGTATGATTATCATCCGCAAGCCATTCCTGCGCCTTATAATCATAGCAATATTGATAGCGATGAGTTACTATATTATGTAGATGGAGATTTTATGAGCAGAAAAAATGTAACGAAGGGAATGATGACACTGCATCCTGCAGGTATTCCGCATGGGCCTCATCCCGGCGCTGTTGAAAAAAGTATCGGGGCAAAAGAAACCAAAGAATTAGCTGTAATGGTAGATACATTCCATCCATTGATGTTAACCAAAGAAGCTTTGGAAATAGAAAATGAAAATTATACTATGAGTTGGGCAGAATAAATGATGAATGTTAAGCATTTAATTTTATATGAAAAATCAGAATTCATAGTTTTAAATTCCTGATTATTTTCTTATCTTACCAGTTCTAAAAAAGATTGCCATATGATTAAATTCAACGAACTCAAAATCGGAGATTTTGTAAAAGGTGAGTACGAAGGAAAAATGTGGAAAGGAGAAGTTACCCGATTAAACGGAGATGAAAAACAAGTTTGTGTAGAAACAGATGTTCAGGAATTTTGGTTTGAACAAGAGCATTTGTATCCAATCCCATTAAGTGATGAAGAATTAGTAAAACTAAATTTCAGTAAGCATCAAAACGAAGATGGCTCTGTAAAATATTTAAAAGGTGCATTTCGATTGGTTATTCCAAAAGAGGGAGATTTTTCTGCCATTGAAATGTGGTATCGGGAAGACAAAAGACATCATCCCAATGTTCATTTTGTACATCAATTGCAAAATCATTATCACGATATGACCAAAGTTCACCTCACAGAAGAGGCCATTTAACTCTTTTTAGCCTTATAAATTGCCGTTTAAATTAGTATTTGGACGGCAATTTTGCTTTTTTTGCCTCTTTTTTCAACAAATTCAAGATTTTTTTCCACTAATTTTTCTTATTTCGGTCTGCAACTAATATCTTTGCAGCCCCAAAAAACGTATGTCTAAACAACCGTTGATTAAACAAGATGGAGTAATTCTGGAAGCATTGAGTAATGCTATGTTCAGAGTGAAGCTAGAAAACGGTCATGAAATATTGGCAACTATCTCAGGAAAAATGAGGATGCATTACATCAGAATTTTACCGGGAGACAAAGTGGGAGTTGAGATGAGTCCATACGATTTAAGCAGGGGAAGAATCATTTTCAGATATAAATAAATTAGCCAAAGGATAAAACCGGAAGCAAAACGCGATAAAAAATAAAGCAATGAAAGTTAGAGCTGCTATTAAAAAACGTAGTGTCGATTGCAAGATCGTGAAGAGGAAAGGAAAGTTATACGTGATTAACAAAAAGAATCCCCGCTTTAAGCAACGTCAGGGATAATTTGTATTTAGTTTAAAATCGAAAACAACAATAAATATGGCTCGTATTGCCGGTATTGATTTACCAAAAAACAAAAGAGGAGAAATTGGACTTACCTATATTTTCGGTATTGGTCGTTCTACTGCTCAATATATCTTAACTAAAGCTGGGATTGACTTTGATAAAAAAGTAAATCAGTGGAATGATGATGAACAGGCTGCTATCCGTAATATTATTAACAGTGAGTTTAAGGTAGAGGGTGCTTTAAGAAGTGAAGTGCAAATGAGTATTAAGCGTTTATTGGATATTGCTTGTTATCGTGGTTTACGTCATCGTAAAGGATTGCCTGTTCGTGGTCAACGTACCAAAACAAACAGTCGTACTAGAAAAGGTAAACGTAAAACAGTTGCCGGCAAAAAGAAGGCACCTAAAAAATAATAATTGCTTAAAGCTCTCTGCTATTTGCTTAGAGCTTTTGGTTTTTTATAAAATCGCTGGATAATTACATGTATTATGTAATAGGAGGCGAATTAATTAAGAAGATTACCTCAAAAAAAAATTATGGCTAAATCAGCAAAATCACAACAACAGCCAAGTGCTAAAACAGCAGCTAAAAAAAGAATCGTAAAAGTTGAAGCATCTGGGGATGTTCGTATCAATGCAACCTTTAATAACATAATTGTTGCTTTTACAAATAAACAAGGTCAGGTTATTTCATGGTCATCTGCAGGTAAAATGGGATTCAGAGGTTCTAAAAAGAACACACCTTATGCTGCACAGATGGCTGCTTCTGATGCTGCGAAAGTGGCTGTGGATGCGGGGTTGAAGAGAGTAGATGTTTTTGTGAAAGGGCCAGGTGCAGGTAGAGAAGGTGCTATCCGTGCCGTTGCACAATCAGGTATTGAAGTAACATCTATTAAAGATATTACGCCAATGCCGCATAATGGTTGTCGTCCTCCTAAAAAGAGAAGAGTATAGTTTTAGTAGCAATAGCTGTGATAACATATAAAAGCCAAAAGCTTTCATTTATTAAAAGGTTGCCCGATTAATTTTTTACGATTTTTCACCGATCGACGCAACGAATACTAAAAAAATCGAAATGAAATAAAACTATGGCACGTTACACTGGTCCTAAGACCAAAATCTCAAGAATTTTTGGTGAGCCAATTCTTGGTAATGGAAAGTATCTCACTAAAAACAGTAACCCTCCGGGTCAACATGGTGCAGCACGTAAACGTAAAAGTTTAGGTGAGTATGCATTACAGTTAAAAGAAAAGCAAAAAGCCAAATACACTTATGGTGTATTGGAACGCCAGTTTCGCAAAACTTTTGAAGAAGCTGCCCGTTTAAAAGGGGTTACCGGTGAAAACTTAATTAAATTATTAGAAGCTCGTTTGGATAACACCGTTTTCCGTTTAGGGATTGCTCCAAGTCGCCCGGCTGCACGACAGTTGGTTTCTCACAAGCACATTACGTTAAATGGTGAAGTGATGAATGTACCTTCTTATTCTTGCAAACCCGGTGATGTTATTGGTTTGAAAGATAAGAGTGCTAACAACACTGCAGTATTAAGTCAGATTAAAGGGAAGAATCCTAAATTCAGTTGGGTTGATTGGAATGAAAATGAAAAGAAAGGAACTTTTATTGCTTATCCTGAAAGAGAAAGCGTTCCTGAAAATATTAAGGAGCAATTGATTGTAGAGTTGTATTCTAAATAATAGCTGAATAATATTCAGAACGATGAAGTGTGCGACGCAACAATTGTTGACACTGATTCTAAAGCCGGTATCATATTTATCAAAAAAATAAAACAAGGAATATAAAATGGCCATTTTAAACTTCCAGAAACCAGACAAAATCGTTCTTCAGAAAGCAACAGATTTTGAGGGTCTATTCGAGTTTCGTCCGTTAGAACCAGGTTATGGTTTAACAATTGGTAATGCATTGCGCAGAGTGTTATTAAACAGTTTGGAAGGTTTTGCAATTACCGGTATTAAGATAGAAGGTGTAGATCATGAGTTTGCAACAATTAAAGGTATTACGGAAGATGTTACCGAAATTATCTTGAATTTGAAACAGGTTCGGTTTAAGAAAACAGTTGAGCATGAAGTTGCCAACGAAAAAATTACTCTATCTATCAAGGGTCGTACAGAATTTACTGCGGGCACTATTGGTGAGGTTTCTCAAAGTTTTCAGGTAATGAATCCAGAATTGGTAATTTGTACAATGGATTCAACTTCTAAATTAGATATTGAATTAACGATTTCAAAAGGACGTGGTTATGTTCCTGCTGAAGAAAATAAATTGAAAGACGCTCCATTCGGGCATATTTCAATCGATTCTATTCATACACCGATTAAGAATGTAAAATATTCTATTGAGAACTATCGTGTTGAACAAAGAACCGATTACGAAAAATTAATTTTAGATGTTGCAACTGATGGAACTATTCATCCGGAAGATGCAGTGAAACAAGCTTCACGCATTTTGATTCAACATTTAATGATTATTACTGATGAGAACATCACTTTCGATAATAAGGAAGATAAGAAAGAAGATGTGGTTGATGAACAAATTTTACAATTACGTAAAGTATTGAAAACTCCATTGGAAGATTTAGATCTTTCTGTTCGTGCATTCAATTGCTTGAAAGCAGCAAAAATTAACAGTCTTAGCGAATTGGTTACTTATGAACAAGAAGACTTGATGAAGTTTAGAAACTTTGGTCAAAAATCTTTAAGTGAAATTGACCAAGTTTTACATGAAAGGGGATTGAGCTTTGGAATGGATCTCGTAAAATTAGGTTTGGATAATTTAGATAATTAAACCCCCGTCCCTTCAACAGGGAGTTATGGTGTGGTATTTATATAACCGTTTCTATTTGATAGAAACAACTGTTACAAATCCTGACACGGTGTAACATCAAAAATAAATAAGTCATGCGTCACGGAGACAAAATCAACAACCTCGGCCGTAAAAAGGCACACAGAGAAGCATTGCTGAGCAACTTGGCAAATCAATTGATTGTTAATAAACGTATCGTTACAACATTAGCAAAAGCAAAAGCTTTGCGTACGTATATCGAACCTTTATTAACCAAAACCAAAAAAGGTGAAGGCAAAGAACAAATTAGCCATCAACACAGAGTGGTGTTTAGTTATTTACAAGATAAAGCCGCAGTAAAAGAATTATTTACTGTTGTAGCGCCAAAAATCGCTTCACGTCCGGGCGGTTATACCAGAATCTTGAAATTAGGTATTCGTCCTGGTGATAATGCCGAAAAAGCGATGATTGAATTGGTTGATTTCAATGAAATCTATGGCAAGTCTGCTAAATCTGCCAGCGAACCGGCTAAGAAAACGCGTCGTGGTCGTGCACCCAAGAAAGCAGTAGAAGCAACAACAGAAGTTGCAGCTTCTGCAGCAGAAGCAAGTTCAACAGAAGAAAAAACAGCTGAATAATTAATGTTGAAAAGTTTATTATACAAAGGCATTACTTTTTAGTGATGCCTTTTTTACTTTGCACCAGATTTAATTAAATAAAACTTCATGTCGCAAACACAAAAAAATGCCATCTTATTATTAGCAGATGGATATGTATTTTACGGTAAAGCATTTGGAAAGATTGGAACTACTTCCGGTGAGATATGTTTCAATACAGGAATGACGGGTTATCAGGAAGTATTCACTGATCCAAGTTATACAGGACAAGTATTAATCATGAACAATGTACATATTGGTAATTATGGTGTAAAAGAAACAGATGTTGAAAGTGATACTGTAAAAATTCGCGGATTAATAGGTAGAAATTTAGAAGAACAATTCAGCCGTATTCAAGCAAATGGTTCTTTAGAAGAATATTTAATCGATAATAATATTGTTGCAATAGAAGGGATTGATACCAGAGCATTGGTTGCACATATCAGAGAGAGAGGTGCAATGAATTGCATTATCTCATCTGAAGTATTAGATGAAAATGAATTACAAAATTTATTGGAAGCATGCCCGAACATGGATGGATTGGAATTGGCAAGCACTGTAAGTACAATGGAAGAGTATGAATTAGGTGATAAGAATTCAAAATTGAAAGTGGCGGTATTGGATTATGGAGTAAAGAAAAATATTTTGAATTGTTTGGTTGAGCGAGGGGCACATGTACGCGTACATCCTGCAAAAACATCTCTAAAAAGATTGAAGGAATTTAATCCTAATGGATATTTCATTTCCAATGGCCCAGGTGATCCGGCAGCAATGCCTTATGCGATTGCTACAATCAAAGAAATTTTAAAAGAAGATAAGCCTGTGTTTGGAATTTGTTTGGGTCATCAACTGTTAGCATTGGCTAATGATATACCGACATTTAAAATGCATCATGGTCATCGTGGATTAAATCATCCGGTAAAAAATATCATTACCAGTTTATGTGAGATCACTACACAGAATCATGGTTTTGGTGTAGATCCGGAAGCGGTGCGTAAACATCCTAATGTTGAAATAACACATTTGAATCTGAATGATGAAAGCATTGAAGGTATTCGCTTAAAAGATAAAAAGGCATTTAGTGTGCAATATCATCCGGAAGCAACACCTGGTCCGCATGACAGCCGTTATTTATTTGATGATTTTGTGAAAATGATGGAGAATTAGTTACTTATTGATTATTCGTACATTCACTTTATGAAAATAGCCATCATCAATGGGCCTAATTTAAATTTACTCGGTAAACGTGAACCCGATGTGTATGGTCATCAATCTTTTGATGATTATTATAAACGATTGCAAAATACCTTTCCGGCAATTTCATTTTCTTATTTTCAAAGTAATGTGGAAGGTGAGTTGATTAATGAATTGCAACGTGTGGGTTTTGAAGTGGATGGTATTGTTTTTAATCCCGGTGGTTACACGCATACTTCTGTTGCTATTGGTGATTGTATCGCTGCGATTAAATCGCCTGTTATTGAAGTTCATATTTCAAATGTACATGCAAGAGAAGATTTTAGAAAGATATCTCATGTTTCTGCCAAAGCTGCCGGAAGTATTGTGGGCTTAGGTTTGAAAGGATATGAATTAGCTGTTAGCTGTTTATCAGAAAAAAAATAAACTCATTCTTTATACGTTTATATCGTGATGTGAACAGATGCTTATGCAAGTGAATTACAGACAACGTTTATTCATTCTCCTAATCTTTATTTCATTATTCAAATTATTGATTGCAGGTTTGATTGACCTTGGTAATGATGAAGTATATTATTATACTTATGCAGAACAATTAGATTGGAGTCATTTCGACCATCCGCCCATGGTTGGTTTATTGATGCGTTTAACTTCTTTGAATTTACATTTGGTGAATGAAGTAACCATGCGATTGGGCGCCATCATCGGTTCCTGTTTATCCACTTATTTTATTTTTAAAATTGGTGCACTCATTAAAAATGAAAGAACCGGTTGGTTTGCAGCTTTGATATTTAATTGCTCGGTTTATACAGCAATCGTTTCAGGTTTATTCATTTTGCCAGATTCTCCGCAAATACCTTTCTGGACAGGTTCTTTATATATCATGTGCAGAATGATTGTTAATAACGAAGATGAAAAAGTTGACTTATGGTTATTGTTAGGTTTATTAATTGGCTTAGCAACTTTAAGTAAAGTACATGGTTTGTATTTATGGGTTGGTTTTGGCTTATTTATTTTATTTAAAAAAATCAAATGGTTATTGAAATGGCAATTGTATGCAGCTGTTTTAATCACAGCCATCTGCGTTTTGCCGATAGTATATTGGAATATTCAGAATGATTTTATTACGTATCAGTTTCATTCGGCCAGAGTAACACATCACCATATACAAATCAATTCTTTCATACAAGAGTTGATAGGGGAGTTCTTATATCAAAACCCAATCATCTTTATACTTATTATTTTTTCTGTTATTTTTTGTTTAAAAAATAAAAATATTCTTGCATCAACTACAAATACTTGGTTGATATGTATGGCATTGCCAATGATATTTTTGTTTTTAGGTATCTCATTATTCAATCCAACATTACCACATTGGAGCGGACCAGGATATATTGCTCTGTTCTTTTTTGCAGCTGCTTATTTAGATGAAGAAATTACTGAAGAAAAGATTAA